>JACCDX010212958.1_pt1 | contig 36974 bp, 27 predicted proteins | sample 7449681 | NCBI WGS metagenome assembly JACCDX01 (sample SAMN15323450, study PRJNA562643) | freshwater metagenome | isolation source: river surface water | place: USA:Blue River Watershed | collected 2017-08-18
AAATTTGGCCAAAAAAGACTTTCAAGAAATTGATTTACTTACTCAATATTTAAAAACCAAAACCCAAAATATTCCGCCTTTAGATACTGCAGCAATTAACAACTACACCTTAGGAAAAGGAGAGCAAATAAGATCTCCAGAAAGAGAAAACGAATTAAACGAACTATTTAAAAATCTGTTAAAAGAAAATCCAACTCAGGAAAATTCCGTGATTAATTTTTTCAATCAGGCTTTTGATATGGCGGATGGAACAATAAACCCTGAAAACAAATTAAAGCTAAAAGATTTTTTCCAAAAAAATAAGGCGGCAGTCGCTCACATTTTTAGGCAAGATGGCGGATTAGACAATTTCCAAGGAATGATTGCAGTTCTTGGTGATGGCTGTGTTTCCAATATTGCAACCCAGTTTCGAATCGGACTTTATCAATCGTTAATAAATGATCCGTGTGATCAGATTTTATATTCTGTTGTTTCTGAAAAAATCAGCACACCAATTCTAAATTTTGACGGCGCTGATCGGCTTGGAGGGGTTGCTACTGGCGACAATATTTTAGATCACGCCGCGATCAACACCAGCTTTATCTCTCCGGATGGACTAACCAAGGCTTTAGCAGAAGAATTTTTTAAAGATGGCGTAAAATTAAGGGATGCAAGAGAATTTATTAAACAAGCGCATCAGAAAAATAATCACATTCATAGAAACTTCGCATTTCTAGAAAACGTTTCCGACCACCAAGCTGCAAAATTAGCTGCCAAATCAGTTTTAGAATACACGGTGCCAGAATTATTAATCAGCGAAAAATTTTCAGAATTCTTGCAAGAATGCGCAGAAATTGAAGAAACGGCTAAAAAATCGAATATTTTAACAACAAGTAACTCTTTTTCGCCAATAAATGCCTCGACATTGATTTCGCAGAGAAGAAGCGCCGAAAATTTTCATTAAAAATTAATTAACTCAAATAACTCTTAATCCACATCCAACCTATTCGAGCAAATCTTGAGTTTATTTAGGTGAACTCTTTTATTTTGCCGTTAGAAGACGCGTTCGAATGAAGCTCGAAGTTTGGCACAGTAAGAATGAAGATCGCGATTCTTGTTCTTTATGCTGTTTTTCTTTGCGGCTTTCTGCTTCTAAATTACCAAAAACGGCAGAGATCGGGAATTTTGGCAGCTAAATTAAACTAACAAAAACATCTCGTCGCAGTATTCTCAAAAAAAATCTTCCCAAAAAAATTCATAACTTAAGAAAATAAAATGAGGTTATACCATATTTTCTTGAATCGAGAAGCGAAAAACCACCAAAGCTCAAACTTTTTTTTGATGATTGCGTTTCAATAACCAACAGAGTTTTTGGTAAAATCCAACCCTGTCCCAACATATTTTGCAAAATTTGCTCACAATCCTCTTCATAAGGAGGATCAAGAAAAATCAGATCAAATTCTTTACTATTTTTTGGCAATTTTTTGGCATCAAAGCACAAAATTTCACAATCCTTTTCCACCGCCAACAACTGAGAATTTTGCTTCACCAATTCCAAATGAGATCTATTTAAATCAACAAAAGTTACTGAAGAAGCTCCGCGCGACAAAGCCTCAAAACCAACGGCTCCAGTACCACAACACATATCCAAAATTTTTGAACCTTGTAACTCAAAGCCAAATTTTTTTGCCACCAAAATATTAAATAAAGCTTCACGATTTTTATCAGTTGTAGGTCGCAACTTGAGATGACTTGATTTTGCCAAAACACGACCACGAAACTTGCCAGAAATAATGCGCATTTGAAAAAATACCTATTAAAACCTTGATTTATCGGCGTAATAAATGCCTAAAATTTTTACATCTTTGGCAAAAAATTCCAACTCTTGCAAAGCTGTAACAATATTTGGCTGACTTGGATGACCTTCAATTGTAACAAAAAAAGCCGCCTGCTGCGAAACGCCACCAGGAGCCTTAATTCCGCCACGAATGAAGCTTTCAATTTGAATCATGCTCACATTATTTGTAGCAAAACTTCCCAGCGCTTTATAAAGCGAACCTGGATAATTTTTAATGGTAAAAATTAACGAAATAATTACCGGCGAAACTTTTGGATCAGTGTCCAAAATCTCTTTCGCAATGGCGATAAAAATTGTCGAATTACCATCCATATCTTGCATATTTTCCTGCAAAATTTGTAAATCATTCAAACTCGCTGCCCGCTTTGAACAAAGCGCCGCCTTCGATTTATCACCATTTTCAGCAACAAATTTTGCCGCTTGCGCCGTATTTGAAAATTCACAAATTTCAAAACCCATTTTTTGTAAATTTTCTCGACATTGCATTAATGCCTGAGGATGAGAATAAACCTGTTTAATATCGGAAATTTTTGCGCCCGCAACCGCTGCCAAATTGTGTTCAATGGCCACAAAATATTCAGCGACAATTGCTACGCGATATTTTTGCAAAAGATTATGAATTTCTGAAACTCTGCCTGCGGAAGAATTTTCAAGCGGAATCATTCCCAAATCAACCTCTCCAGCCTCAACCGCTTTAAAAACATCAGAAAAACTGGTAAAAGCTTTTGCCTCAAATTCTGGATAAAATTTTTCGCAAGCAAGATTTGAATTAGCACCGAAAGCGCCTTGGAAGGCAATTGATTTTTTCATGAATAAAAAATTGACATTGATGAGGTGATTTTAATAATCGGCCAACAATCCTAGAAAATCAACATCTTACACAATTTTATGACCAAAAAATGGACGGCTAATTCTTGGCGAAATTTACCCATAAAACAGCAACCAATTTACCAAGATTTAGACAAACTAAAATCTGTAGAAAACCAACTCGCTAAATTCCCTCCATTTGTTTCTTTCGATGAAATTGAAAAATTAAAATCTGAATTAGCCTTAGTTTCAGAAGGAAAGGCCTTCTTGCTTCAAGGCGGTGATTGTGCCGAAAGTTTTCAAGAATTTTCGCACGAAAATCTAAAAAACTTTTTCCGCACCATAATGCAAATGACTATTGCTTTAATGTATGGCCTAAACAAGCCAGTGGTAAAAGTCGGAAGAATAGCTGGTCAATACGCAAAACCTCGCTCTGACAATAACGAAACCATAAATGGCATAACGCTTCCTAGTTATCGTGGCGACATCATAAATGGCATCGATTTTAACGAAAATTCGCGCCTTGCTGACCCAAATCGCTTAATTGATTCTTACTTTTACTCAGCCGCGTCACTAAATTACTTACGCTCCCTTGCTTTGGGCGGATATGGAAATTTAGAAAAAGTTAATAAATGGAATGAAGAATTTGCTCACAGTTTAAATAGCAAAAAAAATGCCGAAGAAGTTATAGAAGAAGTTAATAAAATTCTAAATTTCATGCGAGCTTGCGGACTGGACTCAAAAACAATCCCACAACTTACAACTGCAAGCTTTTTTACTTCTCACGAAGCCCTACTTTTAAATTACGAAGAAGCCTTCATTCGCAAAAATAAAGATAATGATAAATTTTACGATTTAAGCTCTCACATGCTGTGGATTGGCGATCGCACGCGCTCTCCACAAGAAGCTCATGTTGAGTTTATGCGCGGAATCGCAAATCCAATTGCCTTCAAAGTTGGTCCGTCGATTTCAAAAGAAGATTTATTGCAACTGCTCGACATTCTAAATCCAAATAACGAAGCCGGCAGAATCACTTTAATTTCTAGAATGGGAGCGACAAAAATTCATGAATTTTTACCACCATTAATTGAAGTTGTAAAAAAATCTGGACATAAAGTTGTTTGGTCTTGCGACCCAATGCATGGCAATACCATCAAGTCATCAAATGGCTATAAAACACGAAAATTTGACGATATTTTAAGCGAAATAAAATCATTTTTCGAAATTCACAAAGCGGCAGGAACTTACGCCGGAGGAATTCACTTCGAAATGACTGGCCAAGATGTTACAGAATGCTTGGGCGGGAACCAAAAAATTTTAGAAGAAAACCTCAAAGATCGCTATCACACACATTGCGATCCAAGACTAAATTCATCTCAAAGCGTAGAATTGGCCTTCATTATCGCCAACGCTCTAGGAGTTAGAGGAAATAATTAAACGACTACAAAATAATCAAATTCAACATGAATAAAATCACCCCAACAATTTCTAATTCCAAAACCAATAAGAATCATGGCATTATAGCCTTTGTTGGTGCGCCAAATGCCGGAAAATCAACTTTAACTAATGCACTTTTGGGGCAAAAAATCTCAATCGTATCGCCAAAAGTTCAAACCACGAGAAACTCAATAAAAGCGATATTAATCGAAGAAAATAAGCAAATTATTATCATTGACACACCGGGTGTTTTTATTCCGCGCCAAGATAAAATTCTTGAACGAGTTATTGTAAAAACAGCTTGGCAAGCACTTCGCGAAGCAGATCATGTTTGTTTTTTGATAGATGCGTCACTCGGAATGAATAAAGAAAATATTCGCATTTTAGAGGATTTAAAAAAAGAAAACATTCCGATCACGGCACTAGTTAACAAAATTGATTTGGTGAAAAAAAATGCCATTTTGGAAATCATGGCAAATTTGGTTTCACTTGGCATTGAAGAAATTATTCCAATCTCAGCACAAACAAAGGAAGGATTGGAAAATTTAAAAAAAATTTTGTGCGAAAAATGCCAAAAACCATCTTGGATTTATGATGAAGATCAAATTACCGACGCGCCAATGCGCTTCATCGCAACAGAAATAACACGCGAAAAGTTATTCTTAAAACTGCATCAAGAGCTGCCATATTCCTTAACAGTAAAAAATGAAATTTACGAAATTTTACAAAATGGTGAAATCAAAATTCATCAAATAATTTATGTTTTAAAAGAAAGTCAAAAAGGCATAATTTTAGGCAAAAAAGGGGCAATGATTAGAGAAATTGGCCAAGAAGCACGAAATGAAATAAGCGAAATTGCACAAGCAAAAGTTCACCTTTATTTGTTTGTTAAAATCAAACCGAACTGGATGCATGATTCCCAAAACTACGAAACCATCGAAATAGAAAAATTACCAAAAAAGCCAAAATCTCAATAAATCAGCCGAATTGCCAAATATGTCATCAACAATTGATCCAATTGAAATAGAAAAATTTTCGCGCATCGCTGACGAATGGTGGAGCGAAACTGGAAAATTTAAACCTTTACACAAATTTAACCCAATTCGCATTTCTTTTATTCGTCGCGAAATAGAAAAAAAATTCACCATTAATTCATCACTAAAAATTCTTGATGTTGGCTGCGGTGGCGGATTAATTGCCGAACCATTCGCTAAAATTGGCGCCTCTGTAACCGCAATTGATGCTTCCGAAAAAAATATCGCCGTTGCAAAAATTCACGCCGAAAAATCTGCACTAAATATTGATTATCGCGTTTGCGCTGCCGAAGAAATGAATGAAGAATTTGATGTAGTTTTAGCTTTAGAAATAATCGAACATGTTTCTGATGTTGAAAAATTTATTTCTTCATGCGCTAAACTCATAAAGCCAAACGGAATATTGTTTATTGCCACAATGAATCGCACTTTAAAATCACTAGCAACCGCAAAATTTGCTGCAGAATATATTCTGCGCTGGCTTCCAGCCGGAACTCATGATTGGAAAAAATTCTTAAAACCTTCCGAATTGAATAAAATAGCTTCTCAGCAAGATTTACATCTAAACCGCCTAATGGGCTTTAATTACAACATTTTAAAAGATGAATGGCGCGAAAGTGAAAATTTAGATGTGAATTACATTGCGGTTTACTTGAAAAATTAGCGAATACATTTTTTATCCCACCTTCCCCGCTTCCGTCATCTCGCCCTCACTACTTCCGTCATCCTGCGCGCAGTCGCCAAGATCCATAAATTTTTATGAACCACTTAGCGAAAGCCGCAGTTTCTTACAACATGACAGAGATGTTATGAATGCATTGCAGGAATTAACAAAACACCGAGTGCGAATAGAATCCTAATATTTAGCGACCTCCAGTTTTTTCCTCTTCTTGCTCTTTTTTAGATATTTTTGTTAGTTGTGTGGTCTCATCATTAAAAGGGGAAGTTAAAGAAGAAGGAGAAAATGGTCTTTTTTTCTCGTTTTCTTCTTCGGAATATTCTTCAATTTCTTCGGAATATTCTTCAATTTGCTGTTGTTGATTCATCTTTTCTTCAAGCAAATTTTTTACCTCTTGCATTTCTGCATTCTGTTTCGACGAAAACTCTGAAAACCAGTTACCATGACCTATTTTGATATTCTTAGAGTATACCGATGAAAGCTCTAAAACCTTATCATAAGCTGTTTCTCCATATTCATTCCTGGCATTAACATCAGTCCTTTCATCATTCAAAAGCAGCTTAACTAGCTCGATATTGCCTTTACTTGCGGCAGCAAGTAAAGGGGTTTTCCAACCATCAACGACATTAACATCAAACCTGTCGTCAGCCAAAAACATCTCACAAATATTGCGATGGCCATACTCTGCAGCCGAAACAAATTCATTAATAGATTCACTAACATCAAAGTCTTTATTTTCCAAAAACAGCTTAACAACATTATTACGACCTTCTTTTACAGCAAGAGAAAAAGCTAGTTTAGCGTTTGCAACAAGACTATCTACATCACTATCTACATCACTATCTACATCATTGTTATAATTAATATCAAACCTTCCACTATCAAAAAACAGCTTAACAACATTATCACGACCATTCTCTGCAGCTAAAACGAAAGCGTCTCTAGGCTCCTCACCCTCCTTAAGAAAATAAATATAAATTTTAATCCTTTCATCAGCCAAAAGCATCTTAACAATATCGGTACAACCATTTTCTGCAGCAAAATGCAAAGCAGTGTAATAACTTTTTTCTCCACCCGCCTCACCAACAACAGCATTAACATCAATCATGTCATGAGCCAAAAGCATCCTAACAATATCAGCATGACCTTTTTCCGCAGCAAAATGCAAAGCAGTGCGACCTGCTATTTTTGCTTCAAACAAATTACCAATAACATCATTAACATCAATCATGTCATGAGCCACAGTAACAGCATTAACATCAATCATGTCATGAGCCAAAAGCATCCCAACAATATTGGCACGACCATTTTTTGCAGCAAAATGCAAAGCGTTTCTGCCATATTCATCCACAGCATTAATATTAGTCCTTTCATCAGCCAAAAGCATCTCAACAATATCGGCAAAATCATTTTCTGCAGCAAAAAACAAAACAGTGTCATAAATTTTTTCTCCACCCGCCTTACCAAAAATAGCATTAACATCATCAGTCCTTTCATAAAGCATCTTAAAAATATCGACATGACTATTTTTTGCAGCAAAATGCAAAGCGGTTTTGCCATATTTATCCACAGCAGTAACATCGGCACCGTATTGAAAAAGCATCTTAACAATATCGGCATGACCATTTTCTGCAGCAAAATGCAAAGCGGTTTTGCCATATTTACCCACAGCAGCAACATTAACACCATTATTACAAAGCATCTCAACAATATTGGCATGACCATTTTTTGCAGCAACATGCAAAACAGCGCTACCTATTTCATTAACTCTAAATCCTTTTTCTAAAAATTCTCGGACAACTCTTGTGTTACCATCTCTTACAGCATAAAAAAATTCAGTCATATTATTTCTAGTCATATTGCTTTAGTTATATTGTTGTTAATAATTGGTTTTTTGCATAAAAAAAAAGGGGGGGGTTAAGTTGTAAGCCTTATTTGTTTTAATCTGCTAGAGCCTCTCACTTGTCCATCGCTGCAAAACTCGTGAATTCTATAATTTGTTATTCTGCGCTCTCTAATTTTGTCATCATACTTTCCTAATTTCCGTCATCTCACTTTCCCCACTTCCGTTATCATACGCACCACATTTTTTATCCCACTTTCCCCACTTCCGTCATCCTGCGCGCAGTCGCCAAGATCCATAAATTTTTATGAACCACTTAGCGAAAGCCGCACCCCATGAATCGGGATGTTTTTCAAAAAAAGCGTAAGATTAAAACGAATTTTTAATGCAACAAAAGCCCATTTAAGGCTGAGTCTTTAAATATATTGCTTGATTATCTTTTTAACATCTTCAGCAATCGCCTTATCAGCAATGGCGAAAGCTATATTAGCCTCCAAATATCCAAGAACGCTGCCACAATCAAACCTCTTCTCATCAATATTTTTACAATAAAAAGGATATTTTTGTGCCATTTTTCTCATGGCGTCAGTTAACTGAATTTCACCACCGGAACCAATTTCAAACTTTTCAAGATATTGAAAAATTTCTGGCTGTAAAATGTAACGACCTGTAATTGCCAAATCAGAAGGAGCATCTTGCGGCTTCGGTTTTTCAACCATGTCGATGATTTTATCAGAGCTAGAAACTTCAACGATTCCGTATTTCTCTGTATCTTGCTTCGAAATTTTATCCACCGCAACGATGCAAGAATTTTCTTCCTTGGTTTGATAAAAATCGATCATTTCACCAAGAAAATTCTTCTTTCTTTCAACGCTATGCATCATCATTTCATCGGCTAAAATGACCACGAAAGCCTCATCGTGAGCAATAAAATTTCTTGCGCACCAAATTGCATGACCCAAGCCAAGTGGCTTTTGCTGACGCACAAAAGCAAGCTGACCAGCCTCTGGAAGCCATCCCATAACCTGCCCCAATTCTGTTATTTTATTTTTTTCATCAAGCTTTGATTCAAGTTCATAAGCATGATCAAAATGGTTATTGATGGCATTTTTATTTCTTCCTGTAACGAAAATAAATTTCTCAATTCCCGCATTTTTTGCCTCTTCAAATGCATATTGAATTATTGGCTTATTAGCGATTGGCAACATTTCTTTTGGCATTGATTTTGTTGCCGGCAAAAACCTAGTTCCCAAGCCACCAACCGGAAATATTGCTGTTTTAATTTTTCTCATATTCGCTACCGTCATTTAGCAATTTTAATTTTCTATAAATGGTTGAGCGCCCAATTTCCAACTGCTTAGCCACCAAAGAAAGATTTCCGTTATAAATATCAACAAGCCTTCTGATTATCTCTTCTTCAATAACTTCCATATTCTTACACCTTCCCTCATCATCAAAAATATCAATCAATTCGCTATTAATATCCGAACTTTTTTTAATCACAGCCTTAGCCTTTGTGATGCTATTATTTTCCTTATTCAAAAGTTGCGGAAAATGCTCTGGACGCAATATATCCCCATCGCACAATACAACAGCTCGAAAAATTGCATTCTTCAACTGACGAACATTGTCTTCCCAATCATAATTATACAAAAGATACAGGGAATCTTGGTTGATTGATTTAATCTTCTTATTTTCGTTAATTCCGAAATCGCGACAAAAATTTTCTGCCAAAATTTTTATATCCTCTTCGCCTCGATCCTTTAAATCTGGCACCAAAATTGGAAATGATGACAGGCGATAAAAAAGATCTTCGCGGAATTTTTTCGCCGCAACCATCTTTCCAACATCTTTAACGCTCGAAGAAATTATTCGCACATTAACTTTGACTGGATCTTTGCCATGAACCGGAACAAACTCACTTTCTTGCATAAAATGCAGTAATTTAGTTTGTATTTCTGGCTTTAGCGCCTCGATTTTTTCAAAAAAAATTGTGCCATTATTTGCCTCGCGAAGCTTGCCAATATTTTTTACCATCCCATCCGCCAAAGGCTTTTCCGAACCAAACAATTCCTCTTCCGCTGTAGCGCTTTTCAAAAAATCACATTCAACAGTAATAAAAGGCTTGCCAGAGCGAGGGCCGGAACCATGAATAGCTCTCGCGATCAACTCTTTTCCTGATCCAGTTGGACCCTCTAAAAAAACTGGAATTGTTGAATTAACCGCTTTTTTTGCCAATTTTATTGAATTTGAGATGGCTTCGCTTTGGCCAATAACATCAGAAAAAGCCACTTGATCCTTATTTTTTCTAACCAAATGCGAAACCTGATATTTTAAATTTTTCTTTTCGATTGCGTTATTTATCGAAGCGGAAACACGAGCTAGAATATCGCGCTCGCCTTTAACGATGTAATCTATGGCACAATAATTAATTGCAGCAACCGCAAGCGTAACATCAGTATTCGCAGTTAAAACTATAACTTGCATATCACCCTTAATTGGCGCTATCTGCTTTAAAACCGTCATTCCATCCAAATCTGGCATCGACAAATCAAGCAACATCACATCAATATCAAAACAAGATAGCCCTTTAAAAACTTTCTTATTCATAAAAAAATCAACCACTTCCATTCCACTATTCATCACCAATGGATTGTGACCCATATCACCCACAAATTTAGTCAAAATTTTGCATTGGGTTAGTTCGTCATCAACTATTAAAATATTGCGCTTGGACATTTTTCACTGATTTAAGAATTATTTTTTTCGCGAATTTTTTTTTCTTGCAAAAGCTGAATTATCTTGGCCGCCGTTTCTTCAACTGATCTTTTAGTAACATCAATTATTGGACATCCAAGTTTTGAAAATAACTTACGCGACTCGGCAATTTCATTTTTTATCGCTTCAATTTCGATGTAATCGGTTTGGTTTTCTGATCCGAGCAAATTCAACCTAGTTTGCCTAATTTGTACCAACTTTTCTGGATTTATAGTCAAACCAACAATTAACGGCTTCTTGAGCTCATAAACGCTTTGCGGAATTGTTTCGATTGAAACAAAGGGAACATTCGCAGTTTTGTGACCGCGACAAGAAAGATAAACCGATGTCGGCGATTTTGATGTGCGAGAAACACCAATAATAACAATGTCAGCATCAAATAAATCCCAATAAGACTGGCCGTCATCATGATTTAGCGTGTAACTAATAGCCTCAACGCGGGAAAAATATTCATTATCAAGCAAATGTTGTCTGCCAACAGATTGAGTAACATTCATGCCTAAATAATTAGAAAATTCGCCAATAATATGCGACAGAACCGGAATGCAAGGCACCTTCAAATCAAAACAAAATCTCTTTAAATCTTGGGTTAAATCATCATGCAAAATTGTATAAAGAACAATTCCAGGATCTTTTGCGATAGACTCCATCACCCTTTCCAATTGCGGCTTAGTTCGCACTAACGGCCAAATAAATTCCGCCGATTCGGCGCCCTCAAATTGAGACATAACAGCCCTTGCAACTGATGTTAAAGTTTCACCAGTAGAATCTGAGACTAAATGTATTTTAATTTCTTTTTTCATACTAATTATCGCGCCACCTTCGTTAAAGGAATAGAAATATCGGAATTTACTATGATAGTGATTTTAGTACCTTGCGGAACCCTTATAATTGGGCTTAAATCAAGAGTATTCCCAATAATTTGACTAACCGTGTCAGTAATAGTTTTACTAACATCGTAAATTGCCTGATTCGCTGCACTTCCAGTTGTGGTTGTGGTTCCTTGAGTTGGATTTGTTGTTGTGGTTGAGGAATTATTATTTGTTAAAAGTTTCTGAGCCACAGCAACGCCACCAACAGCCAGAACGCTAGTTAAAATTGAATTAGTAATTATTGATCCATAGCGATTATCAACAGTTCCAACAATACCAGCGCGACCAAATTGATCGGAAGCATTAAAATTTATCGCCAAATCAACGCCATCTGGCCTAATCAAGCGCGTCCAAGCTATTTCAACCCTTCCCTGACCTTGCGTGATATTGCTAGAATAAGAACCAAAAAGCCTTGATCCCCTAGGAATTAAAACTCCATTTCCCGATTCGCCATAAACATCGCGACTAACCACAGCGCGAACCGAACCAGGAACCTCGGTATTAATGGCCGTTTCCAGAACCGCCGTAAGCATTTTTCCTTGCGCTATTGTGCTGCTGCGATCCTTGATAAAAGTTGCAGTAACGCCAGCTTGAGTTGCAGCAAGTTGATCAATTGGACTTTTATTAAGCATCACAATGTTATTTTCGTAACCAACGCCACGATTTGGCGTTCCTTGAGCTGGCGCCGAAAAAACAATTATTGGCGCAAATCTTGGATCAAGATCACTATTAACTTCTTGAATTGGATTTTGCGAAGCTTGTTGCTGATTTATTGGCTCTTGCGGCTGTATTGGAGCCGGAATTGGCTCTTCCTTTTTAGGTTCTACTGGTTGAATTGGCGCATTTTTTTGCTCATCTTTCTTTTCTTCAGCTTTTGTATTTTCATCATTTTGCGGCAAAATTATTTGATCTGGCAACACCGAATCTTGTGGCAAAGAAGGAAGTTCCGGAACCTCTGGCGCCACAGGCTTTTCAACCGCAACAGCTTTTTTTTCATCTTCCGTTACCACATCTTCTTGCTTCACTTCCGGCAAAGCAAATGGAGAATCGCCGGGAGCGCTTGGAGTAAAACTTGCAACTTCAGGAACATTTACCTTTTCCAGCGATTCTTTTGGTTTTTCATCGCCTTTTACGAAGAAAAAATAAACAACAAGAGTAACCAAAAGAGATGAGGCAGCGATAATTGTAACTTTGCTTTTCGATGCTGCGCCAATCGAAGGGCCACCAGACTCGACTTCTACATCATCTTCATCTTCATCGAGCTGTGGATCAGGTTTTTTTGTTATTTTTGATTTCATTATGGCGCTAAATCAATAAGGTTTTAGGTTTAAATTACTTTTATTTTTACAAGGAAATTTCTGATTTCTTCAAAAACCTCTTCTTTCCTATCTGAATTTATAATTACATGGTTAGAGAAGCTTAACTCTGACAAAGACTTAATTTCTGAATTAATTTTTTCGTAAATAATTTTTCCACTTTCTGGATTTACCACGCAGTCATTTTTACCTTGAATAACAAGACATGGAATCTTTACGCGTGATAAATTTTTGTCACAAATTGCCATTAATTTCTCAAGATTTTCAACGCCCTTCAGATAATTTCTGCTATAATTTATTTGCGGATTTTCTGGAACATCATCAACAAATTCAAAGCGGCCTTTTTCAATATGCAATTTCTCCAGAAGCTCGTTCCAAATATTTATTCCCGGAACCATTCTGGCCCTAATGTCTCTTAATTTTAAGGCGGAATTAATCGAAATTACTGAAAATAATTTACTTTGCGCCTGATTTTTTTGCGCCGCAGAAAGCAAACTTAACAAGCCTCCAGTAGAAAATCCGATTACAACAATTCTTGAAGATATATTATGCAAAGCAGCATATCCGCGTTGCAAACTTTCGTACCAATCGCTCCAAGCGACATCTTTAATATTCACTGGCGAAGTTCCGTGGCCACGAAGCCTAGGAGCGTAAACTCGCAAACCAAAACCGTTTAAAAATCGCGCCAAAGCCTCAACCTCTTTTGGCGCCGACTTATAACCATGACATAATAAAATTGAAGTTTTGCGAATTTTCGATTGAGTTTTCACGCTTGAATCAAGGAAGAATGGTGATCCGATTGACTTATCTTTTGACATTTTTTCATCAAAATAAATTTGATGATCACTTTCAAAAATTTCCAAATCTCGAGAGTAAATTTCTTTAAAAACTTTCTTGCGTAATATCGATTCATCAAAGTTAACAACTCGCTTCACAATTGAACAAACATCATTTGCGAGCAAAATTTCATTCAAAATAACACGCAGCGAATTTTCCAATCTAATTTCATGAAAATCGCAAGAATAACGAAGAATTTCCTTATTTATCTTCACTTTACCTTGAGCGACAATCTCGATAATTTTTTGGCTTTTTGCTAACTTAAAAATTCCATCAAAATCATGATTTTCTTCGTCAGAAAAAATTTTCACCAAATTTTCTTCAAAAATACTGCGATTTAAGCGGTGATTTTCGCTCTTTTTTATAAGAATTGCCGACAAATAAATGATGCGCTTGAGATGGTTAATTTCAATTTCATCCTCAACTGAAAAGTTTATAGCAGCGACAAAAAGATGATCCAAATTAATTTGAATATCAGTATAAAGCTTGCTCATAAAATGATTGGTGAGCTTTGATTTAAAATAGCGCAGAACAAAATTATCTTTTGTTTCATTCTTGATGATAGGAATTTGATAAATAGCGCCACGAACCGATCTGATATATTCGGCCATGTTAATTGGCTCACCAAAGCTTAAATTTATTTCCGCGCCCAATAAAAAATTTCCCTCAATTTCTAGCTCCTCCAAAATTTGAATTGGCATTTTTTTAACCAATCTTTGAGCGATTTTTTGAATTGAATTTTTTCCGGGACGAAGCGGGTAATAAGTTATATTTACCGGCACAATTTTTGTCGAAAAATCTCGCAACTCATCACTATAAATCAAATCGAACATTTTTTCTAAATCGCGCAAATTACGATAATCTTTTTTTTCCTGAGCCTCAATTATTTGATCACGAAAAAGTTGAGATTTTATAGCCAAAACAGCTGATCCAGTTCTTACGGGGCCAACGCGATATGGCGTATAATTAATAAAACCGCCATCTTCTACAATTTCTTTACTTTTTAGCATGCTGCCTTCTGGATAAATCATCCAATCATATTCTGCGGTTATTAAATCGCGCAAAATGATATTATCACGATTCTTATTGTGAGTTGAAATTGTACCAACTGACTCAAGAAAACGACCCAAAGCGCCATGATAAAGGCCGGCGTCAGCCAAGCATCTAACTTGGCGACCAGTATGTTTATAAATTAAATATGGAACAAAAAAAGTTTCCGAACGAGTAAAATGATTAGCCACAAACATAACCGGCTTTTGCGGTATTTTTTCAACGCCGCTAACAGAAAAATTAGAGCCGAGAAGTTTTTCCAAAACCTTTAATGCAAAGGCGGCGTAACGGAAATGTTTGGTTGGCATTATTTTTTAATTAAGTTGTTGCGCCAAAACAGGCTTCGCAACCGAAGCGGTGCAATTGAATCTTTTTTAAAAGCCTCAAAAAAAGCATTTTAAATGAATTAATTTGAAAATTTTTTCTCAAATAAAGCCTGATTTAATCTGATTAAATCTTCGACAGATCTTTCAGCGGCAGAAATTGAAATTTTATCTTTCGCAACTTTGCCAATTTTTTTTACACAAATCTCACCTTTTTCAGCCAATTTCAGAAAATCATCTAAAAACTCGGGCGCTAGAGCCACAACATAACAAGACTGATCTTCGCCAAAAGATCTCCCTTCATCAGCAAAAAAATCAGCTTCCAAATCGCAACCAATTTTTACGCTAGACATTTCGAAAAGCGCCACCATTAAGCCGCCGTCAGAAATATCATGACAAGCATTCACGAAACCGCGCTGGATTAAATCGCGAATAAATTCTGAATTCCTTCTCTCTTCAATCAAATCAACCTTTGGCGGATTTTTTTGCACCTCAACTTTCATGATTTCTTTTTCAAACAGCGAGCAGTTCAAATGACCATCAACTTTGCCAACAACAAAAAGCAAATCACCGATATTCTTAAATTTCACATCGCATCTTTTGTCCAAATCAAGCAATAGACCAACTCCACCAATTGCCGGAGTTGGTTGTATAGCACTTCCGTCAGTTTCATTATAAAGAGAAACATTTCCTGAAACGACCGGATAATCTAAAACTTTGCAAGCCTCAGTAATTCCTTGAATTGAACGCACAATTTGTCCCATAATTTCAGGCTTTTGCGGATTGCCAAAATTCAAACAATTCGTTATCGCCAAAGGCTTACCACCAACTGCTGAAATATTGCGGTAAGTTTCAGCAACGGCTTGCTTTGCACCTTCAAACGGATCAGCTTCAACATAACGCGGCGTGCAATCGGTTGAAATTGCTAAAGCTTTTTTAGTGCCATGAACCCTAACAATTGCCGCATCTCCACCAGTTTGAATTGTGTCATTCATAACATGGGAATCATATTGTTGGCAAATCCATTTTTTTGACGCAAGCATGGGCGATTGCAGCAATAATTCTAAGCTGCTGAGAATTTTTTCAGACATTTTGGCGGAATTTAGGGAGATTTTAAGAAAGCCTTTGTTCAAAGATATTTTGTAAAGTGAATATTTACAAATTTACAAACCAACATCAGGCAAAAAAACTAGTAAAATTTTTAGGCCTTAGCAATTTAGATGACAAGAGCTAAATGCCTTATTTTGTAATCGCGGGGAGCTAAAAATATAACAAAAATTAAAGCTAATCGAATAGATTTTGAATTGTACTTGGAACGAAAGAAGAAACTTTATTTGTTGTTAATCTTCCTTCTTTATCACCCTTATTTTTGATATATTCATATTTAATTCCAAAAACACCTCCGCCCTCTCCGCCAGTTAATATGCCACTAATAACGCCGCCAATTATTGGAATATTTCCAATGCCAAATAAATTATTAATTATGAATCCTGGCACTATCATTCCTTTGATCGCATAAGTTTCTGACTTGAGATTGATTGCGCCCTTCGCAGTAACGCCAATTTTATAATTATTGGCGACAAGAGAATTAATTTTCAGATCAGATTTTCTCAGCTCTAAATCTATTTTCACTGAATCAAACTTGGTTTTTTCGCTCGAAAAAATTTTATCTTTCACTTGCGAAAATAGCGTATCTTTTTCCAAGCGCTTAACCGAATAATTATCGTAAATTGTGATGCCGGAATCAATTTTTACCTCTCCCAAAATAGCTTGCGAACCATCAACTAAAAAAGTTTTTCCCAAAAACTTTAAATCTCCGCCAGAAATAACTTTAGAAACTCCAAAGCCTTCGGAAAGATAGCCAATATCAGTGATTCTAGCCTTAATAATCGAGCCTTTAGATTCTGGATTTTTTAGCGTTTTGATGTCAAAAAAATTGCCTTTTGCGTAATTTGCGTGAGCTGAAATTTTACTACAAAAACTGCCATTACAAAAAAGACTAAACTTTAAATTACTTAAATTTTTTCCTGACAAAATTTTAACACTTGCGGCCTCAATAGAAGCGCTGAAAGAAGATAGGTCGGAAGATGGCAATCCAAAGAAAAATGCCTTATTTGCAAAAAATGAATTTGTATCAATTTTTTTAGCTTTAATCGCCAATTCTCCCAATGATTTTTCATGGTTAACTTTATAAGAAAAATCGTAATCATTTTTACCAAAGCCGCGATTAAAGAACCTAATCTCCTCAAGCGCGAATGGCGCTATTTCAAACTTCGCATTGCCCATAATTTTAGCAATATTTTCGCGATTTTTAGACTTCTTTAAATCCAGATTTTTTTCTTTTTTTGTTAAAGAAATTTCTTTTAGCTCAATTTTTTTATCCAAAACCGCAACAGCCAAATCCAAACTAGCCAAATCACCATTTTTCTTCTCAATATCGAAAGCTTTTATAGTTAAATCAGCGTTAGTTAAATCAATTTTGGTAGCAAAAACATTACTCTGAAAATCTTTTTTAGCCGCAATTGTTGTGGCGCCACTCACAAAATCATTTTTCAAATTTGTAATCTCTGAATTAACTGTGATGTAAGTTTTGCTAAGATCCAAATCATCAACCAAAGGCACTTTAATCTCGAAGGTATTTTTTGAATTCCCGTTAAGATATTTGCTTAAATATTTTGCAAAATCTGATTGATAATCAGCGTGCTTCAATGAATCGGCGGAATTTCCGTAAGATTGACCAGATATTTTTAGGAAAATTTTTTCATCTGAAAAATCTTCAATAACAACCCTTGAATCCTTGATTTTACTATTCAAAACCTCGCCATCTTTTAGTGCGATAATCATGTTTTTTTCAGTAAAATCAGCAACGCCAGAAATGTTGGTAATTTTTGGAAAATAATCGCTATAAGTTAAGTCAAAACCAGAGAATGTAAGGCTTGCGACAATTTTATCCAAAACAAAATTATCCTTATCAAGCAATAGTGAAAATTTAGTTTTGGCACTTTGAATAACGCCATTTTTTATATGCCCCAAAACCCAATCCCTAATGCCATTATCGCTTAAAGCTATTGGCCAATAACTTGCTAAACTGCTATTTGGAACGTCTTTAAGATTAATTGCGAAGTCCATTTTTCGCTTTTCCAAATTATTTAAACCGGAAATTTCCAAAGCCATTTCAAACTTTGCGGAACCAGAATTTTCTAAGAAATCAGCCGTTATTTGGGAAAGATTCAAAACTCCAATCTCATGATCATAATTTCCCAAAATTGAAAGATTTGAGAATTTTATTTTTTTTTCAAAAAATTCTAAAAAAGAAAAATCGCCCGCTTTTGAGTCGATTTTAAAATTAACACTTTTCAAAGCCCCCGCTTTCAAAAGAACGGAAGCGTTAATATTGATTGAGGCGTTAATTTGATTGAGAAAGGCGACCTTTGGATGAAATTTTGCAATTGAATCAGCAACAATATTTTCAACTAAAATCTCGCAACGCATCGATTGTAACTCTTGCGTTTGGCAATTCGCCTTAAATTCCAAATCCTTTTCTAATTCCGCAAAACTTAACTTATTAAAAGATGAAATTGATAAAAATCCGCCTTTGGTTGAACTCTTAATCTGAGATCTTTTGATAATTAGAGACTTTTGCGAATCACGGCTTTTTAACAGAATTTTGGCATCTTCAATTTCAAAATTTTCAAGCGGAAAATTATTCACTTTAATTGCTGACAAAGAGCCAATTAAACCAGCTATTTTAGCAAGGTCAAATTTTGCAATGTTTTGAGGATTTTTTTCACTTTCGGAAGCCGTTTCGCTGTGAATCAATATTTCTGATTTTGCGGCTTTTATTTTTTGTGGTCGAAAGCGAAAAGTTAACAAATCAAGCAACGATATTTCAGCCTGCAAAGAACCAATAAAGAATTTATCTTGCTGGCTTTGCACTAAATTTGACTGCTTTGAAAAATCCAAATTGCGAATCGTAAATTTTAGACTGCCATATTTTGTAAAGCTGACAAGAGAATCTTTAACTTTGAGATTTGAACCGAAAGTTTTTTGTAATTCGCTTTCAATTTTTTTTGTGAGTAACGGGATTGATTTCGGTGAAGTTGTAACGATTGTAACAAGATAAATAAAGCCAATGAAAGCTATAACCAAAACAGAAAGAGTAATCTTTGAGAGAAGATTTACCCTTTCTGGATTTTTCTTTTTTACCCTTGCCTGATTTTGATTTTTTTTCCCAATCATTAATGAATTACGCGATAAGAAGGAACAATCAAAACCGAGCTATTTTCTTTTAATTCAGCAATTTCAAATCGACAATTTTGACGATCCAAAACCTTACTAACATAAGACTCATCAAGATTTAGCTTTAGGTCAACTTTTCCAAAATCTGACTGCAAATAAAATACTATCACAAGCTGATTTAGGTGATCAATCATCATATTTACCACAATAGTACCACTTTGGTCAGATTTAAAATAACCGGCAAAAATCTTTTTTAATGCCTCAAAAAAAGTCACGCGATCAATTTTTATCTTTCCAATAGAGGAAAAATCAGATTCTGAACCAAAGGCAATTTTGGCCCTAAATCTCTGACTTAAACTTAATACAAATTCTTGAACCAACTCAACAGGCGACAAAATTTCTTCATCAGCATTCAATTTATGATCAATTACCGATTCATCTAAAGCATTTGAAATAGCGCTACGAATCTTCATTGAATTGATATAAATTCTATCAAAGTCATCCAAATAACGACGATGTGGAAGCGGTCCATAAGGCTCGCTTTTTAATACCGCCGCAACTTGAGTTATAACATCAAGATAAGAAAATAATTCATAAGGAAGAACTTTTGAAACTTGGCTTTTGATATTCTTAATTTTGCGCTCGTGAGATTCTTTTGACTTAATCAAATTAACGGTTTTTTCCTTAATTTTTGCGATCATCAAATCAAAATCTATCGGCTTTATTAGGTAATCATTTGCTGACATATTAACACCCTTTATCACGTCATCTTTTTGGCCAAGAGCGCTTAAAAAAATAAATGGAACCGAATTGTTGCGAATGTTTTTATTTTCCCGAATAACCTTAAGTAATCCATATCCATCAAGCTCTGGCATCATTATATCTGATAAAACAATATCGGGAGAGTTAGTTAAAAAAGATTCGTATCCTCGCTTTCCATTATCAGCTTCAAAAACTTCAAAACCCTCATCGCGCAATATTTCGGCGATATTTTCTCTAATGTCTTTTTCGTCTTCAACGCAAAGAATTCTAACTTTTCTGTCTTTGATCATATTTTAGCAATTTTGTTAAATAATTTTTGAACCTTCAAAACTACGCAAAATCTCATTTACAACCTCGCCACCTTCAGAGAAATTATTATTTTTTTCCCCAGAAATTTGCGAATCCGCCAAATCTGCATTATTTGATAATTTAAGTAATAAATCTTGTAAATTTGGCAAGGCAACAAGGTGACAAATCCTCACCATAAGCATTTCAAAAGCCATTTTTGGAACCGAAGCAAAAGCGATTTCTGAGTTACCTTTCATTAACATTTGCCAAATTCTTGACAAAGATCCTAAAGAAATTTTTTGTGCAATATTTTTAATTTTTTCCTGCTGAAGCGAGGAATATCCATCTATTTTATAGCTATCGATCAATTTTGCCGAAGTGGTTTTGTGAACAATTTCCATCAAATCAAAAATTAGCTGAGAAATATCGGAGGAAAAAGTGTAAATATCTCTAAAATCAGCACTCGCGGCCGAATAATTGCCACTAAGCAAATTTTCAAAAAGATTAATTATTTTAGCGCGATCATTGAAGCCGAGCATTTTTTCAACAATTTCAGCCTTCAAAAAATTTTCGTAATTATTATTGGCCAAAGCCTGATCAAGTAGCGACAAAGAATCACGAACCGAACCCTCAGAAGCCTTTGCAATCAAAGCCAAAGCAGATTCTTCGCTTTCAATCCCTTCTTTTGCAAGAATATTTTTTAAATGCACTGCGATTTCAGCTTCATCAAGCCTTCTAAGGTCAAATCTTTGGCAGCGAGATAATATTGTAATCGGAACTTTTTTTATTTCAGTGGTTGCAAAAATAAATTTAACATGAGCTGGCGGCTCTTCTAATGTTTTAAGTAAGGCGTTGAAGGCGCTATTACTTAACATATGAACTTCATCTATGATGTAAATTTTGTATTTCGCCATAACTGGCGAATAAGCAACCGAATCTATGATTTCGCGTATATCATCAACGCCAGTTCTGCTTGCGGCGTCGATTTCAATAACATCTTGATGCTTTGATCCCGAAATGGCTTTGCAATTATCGCATAATCCACAAGCTACAGCTTTATTAGAAGCCTCTTCATCTAAGCAATTTATGGTTTTGGCAATAATTCTTGCGGTTGTGGTTTTGCCAACGCCCCTAATTCCGGTTAAAATATAAGCATGATGCAAGCGATTACTTTTGACGGCATTGCTCAATGTTTTTACCAAAACTTCCTGACCAATTAATTCTCCAAAATTTTGCGGTCTATATTTACGAGCAAGAACCAAGTAGGAAGACATTTTTTTGGCTTTTTTTGGGGGGAAAAATAAGGAAGGAAGTGAGAATGACCCAACTCTTTGCTCTTTGGGCTGCTTCCTTTCAGATCTGACCCTTTAAGAAAAAAAATTGCCCACTCTCACCAAAAATAATTTTGTTGCCATCATTTAAATTATTCAAGCAAACATTTACTATTTCTCGGCAAGATATCGAAACGAATTTTCAGAAATATCAAACAACAATCGAAATTATTAATCGCAGACAAATCTATCGGCAACTCATGCAAAATAAAGCGCCGAAGTAATTAGTTTTTGATTAAAATGCGGACACTAAAAAATTGCTTCTTATTTTTTGGCTAAATAAAAATAACAAAAATCCCCAAAAAAATCAGAGCAAATTCAAACTAGACATGCATTTTCCAATACTTTCGACGCTGACTTTTTTTCCAATAATAGCCTCGCTTTTAATTCTTCTCATTAAATTCAAAAAAGACTCTTATTATTGGTCATTTGGAATCGCAGTTTCGATCATAAATTTAATTATCAGCTTAAAACTGTTCTGGCTTTTTGATAAAAACAATCCCGCCTTCCAACTAATGGAAATTTACCCAATTTTTGGCAATAGCAGTGTCAAATATTTTGCCGGAATTGATGGAATTTCTCTCTTAATGATCTCCTTAACAGCGATTTTAACACCTATTTGTTTAGCGATTAGCGTCAACTCGGTAAAAAAAAGAATCAAAGAATATGTAATTGCATTTTTGCTGATTGAAGGGTTTGTAATCGGATCATTTGCGGCACTAGATTTGTTGTTTTTTTACATCTTTTTTGAAGTAATGCTAATTCCAATGTTCTTGGTAATAGGCATTTGGGGAGGAGAAAATAGAATTTACGCCGCATATAAATTTTTTCTTTATACGCTTTTTGGCTCAGTTTTATTCTTAGTTTCAATTATCTGTATTTATATTTACACCGGAACAACTGATATAATAGTTCTGCAAAACGGTCTTCCAAACTTCTTCCCTCTCGAATATCAAAAATGGTTTTGGTTAGCATTTTTTGCCTCTTTTGCCATAAAAGTTCCAATGTTCCCATTTCATACATGGCTGCCAGATGCTCACGTTCAAGCACCAACAGCAGGATCGGTAATCTTAGCGGGGATTTTAATTAAGCTTGGCGCCTATGGTTTTATAAGATTCTCACTACCATTTTTTCCGGCCGCTTCGCAATTTTTTGCTCCGATGGTTTTAGTTTTAAGCGTAATCGCAATTCTATATGCATCTCTAGTGGCTCTAATGCAAAGCGACATGAAAAAAATGATCGCCTATTCTTCGGTTGCCCATATGGGATTCGTAACTATGGGAATTTTTAGCTTTACACGCCAAGGAATTGATGGGGCGATAATGCAAATGATTAGTCACGGCGTGGTTTCTGCGGCTCTTTTTATGTGCGTTGGTGTAATTTATGATCGCCTGCACACTAAACAAATAAAAGATATGGGCGGAATTGCTGAAAAAATGCCAAACTTTGCCGTATTGGCCATGATATTTACCATGGCATCAGTTGGATTGCCAGGAACTAGTGGATTTGTTGGCGAATTTTTAACAATCATCGGAACATTCAAAGCAAACAAATCAATTGCAACATTAGCCACTTTTGGAGTTATATTTGGCGCCTGCTACATGCTTTGGCTATTTAAAAGAGTTTGGTTTAGCGAAATCCAAAACCCTAGCGTTACCAATATTTCCAGCTTAAACAAAATTGAATTTTTTAGCCTTGCGTTAATGGCGGTTTTTGTTGCATTGATGGGAATTTTGCCAAATTTAATTTTAAAATTTTACGAAATCCCCGCAAGTAATTTGGTAAAAATATTTTCTTAACGGCATTCAATTACAAAACATGAATCTTTACTTAATTCTTCCAGAAATATCTCTAATCGGCGGCGCTTTTTTCATATTAATGCTCGATGTTTTCCTAGCTAAGAAAATCAAAAATCTTTTTTATATATCGCATCTTTTTTCTTTACTCTTTTGCGGTTTATCAATTTTTTTTGCTTTAAAAAATTTTACCGTAAATGAATTCGCATTCGATAAATCTTTTCTAAACAGCCACTTCACTTCATTTTGCAAAATAATTACCGCAACACTCTTATCATTCGCAATCGCCATTTCGGCAAATTTTACTTATCTAAATAAAAGAATTAACGCTGAATTTTTATCACTATTATTGCTCGCAACTTCCGGCGGCATGATCTTAATTTCCGCTAACGACTTTCTGGTTTTTTATCTTGGCCTAGAGTTACAAGCTTTATCGCTTTACCTTCTGGCTGCAATAAAAAGAGACTCATTAAAAGCTAGCGAAGCTGGGATGAAATATTTCATTTTAGGTTCTTTAGCCTCTGGAATTTTACTATTTGGCATTTCCATGATATACGGCTTTTCTGGCACAGTAAATTTCTCATTTTTAAACGAATTGTATCACGGCAAAGCACAAAATTCAGCAATTCCAGTTGGGGTTATGTTTGGATTTATTTTGGTTATTACGGCAATGTTTTTCAAAATCGCGGCCGCACCTTTTCATATGTGGTCTCCAGATGTTTACGAAGGATCAAACTCAACAGTAACAACATTCTTCGCTACAGTTGCCAAATTCACCGCTCTTATGGCTTTATTAAGAATGTTCTCAACCCTAATAATTGGATGGCCCGGAATAGAAAATATTTTTATTTTCGTAGGAATTTTATCAATTGCAGTTGGTGGATTTGGCGCAATTTTTCAAAAAAACTTAAAACGACTTTTAGCCTTCAGCTCCGTAAGTCATGCCGGCTTCATTCTCTTAGGAATGGCAGCTCTTTCACAAAAAGGCATCTTAGCCTGCATGTTATATATTCTAATTTATGCGTTAATTTCAGTTGGAAGCTTTGCCTTTATTGCAGCCATCAAGGCCAAAAATAATGAAAACGAAAGTGACGAATATAACGAAAAAATTCTTAATATTTCTGCACTTTCTGGACTAGCCAAAACAAATCCAATAATGGCATTTTCTTTTGCAACATTAATGTTTTCAAGCGCCGGAATTCCGCCTCTGGCAGGATTTTTCTCTAAATTTTATATATTAAGCGCCTTTGCAACTAGAGGCTTATTTTCTTTAACCGTTTTCGCCATAATTCTTAGCGTTGTTTCAGCTTTTTATTGCCTTAGAATCGTTAAAATTATGTATTTTGATGAAAGTAAAAACGAAATCGAATTTCATTACCCAATAGCTACAAAATCTATCGTTGTCGGCTCTGCTCTGATAAATATCGCCATGATTTTCTTTATTGGAAAATCAATAAGCATTCTCGCAAACTTCTTACCGCTATAAAATGTCTCGCCCATTATTTTCTCAAAAAACTAACCTTTCTTTAAAGGGCGCAATTGAAGTTGCTGGAGATAAATCAATTTCACATCGTTCGTTAATTTTTGCATCATTAGCGCATGGAGAAAGCAAAATAACCGGCCTTTTGGAAGGTGAAGATGTATTAAAAACCGCTGCCGCGTTGAGATTAATGGGCGTTGAAATCAAAAAAAATAATGACTCTTCTTGGGTCGTAAATGGCTCTGGATTCTCAGGCCTTATTGAGCCAAGCGATGTTTTAGACATGGGAAATTCTGGCACTGCTGCAAGATTAATGGCCGGCTTGGTAACTCCATATAATTTTACCACCTTTTTTACTGGCGATTCCTCTTTAAGAAAAAGACCGATGGGTCGTGTTTTTGAACCAATTAAAGAATTTGGCGCACAAATAATTTCAAGACAAAATGGCCTAATGCCATTCGCAGTAATTGGAGCCAAAAATCCAACGCCAATTTCTTACAAAATGAAAATGGCTTCAGCGCAAGTAAAAAGCTGCATCCTTCTTTCAGCTCTCAATGTAAATGGCATCACAACCATTATTGAACCAGAAAAATGTCGCAATCACAGCGAAATAATGATGCAAAATCTTGGCCTAAAAATTTCTTGCGAAAATTTTGGTGAAAACGGGACAAAAATTTCTTACAAAGGAATGCAAGAATTTGATGCGAAAGACTTCAATATTCCTGGCGACATCTCTTCAGCCGCCTTTATTATTGTTGCCGCATTAATTTTAGAAAATTCTGAAATTTTAATTAAAAATGTCGGAATAAACCCTTTAAGAGATGGGATTTTAACTACACTTATTGAAATGGGTGGAAAAATTGAATTGCTTAACCAGCGCGAAATTGGAGGCGAAAAAGTCGCTGACATCAAAGTTGAGTCAAGCAAATTAAAAGGCGTTGATGTTCCCGCCAAAAGAGCTGCCAGCATGATTGACGAATATCCAATTCTTGCGATAGCGGCAGCGAACGCCTCAGGAATTACTAAGATGAATGGACTAGCCGAGTTAAAAGTAAAAGAAAGTAATCGACTTCTAATGATCGCACAAAATCTACAAAAATGCGGGGTTGAGGCCAATATGGGTGAAGATTCTCTTGAGGTTAAGGGCGGTTTAAAAATAGCAAAAAATATAGCAAAAATCTCAACATCTCTCGATCACAGAATAGCGATGTCATTTTTAATAATGGGATTAACCATGGAAAATGGCCTTGAAATTGATGACAGCGCGATGATTGCAACAAGCTTCCCTAATTTTGAAAAAATATTCGCTAATTTTGGAATTGAATTCAAAGCCCCCGATCAGCTGTAAAAAACAACAAATTAAGCCGCAACCAAACACACTTCTCGATTAATTTGCTGAAAAGATTTCTAAAATCACAAAAAAATACCCAAATAAATTGCATTATTTTGCAAATTTTATGCATTCATTTCCAAGCCCCGAGCAGGTTCATAAAAATAATAGCTGCAACCTTTTTTCTATCGCTATCCCTTCATCAAAGCTACGCCACCGATTCAAATATTGAAATTTTACACTGGCAAGAAGAGTTAGTCTTAAATGAAGCTGGCAAAAGTTCTGAAATGTTAATTGATGCGATTGCAGCAAGATTGCCCCAGAATCAAGTCCTCAAAGGCTTCATTTTACAATTAGACCCAACAAGAAAAATAAATTTAAAAGAAGTAATCTGCGATTCGCGTCGCGCCAAATTTTCATTCAAAAATAACATAATTTCCATCCAATTTCCTAAACCCAAAAAAACTGGCGATAAAATTTCAATTTATATCTCTTACGACGAAAAATATAAAAAAATTGGCCGATTTTTGAGGCAAGAATTAATCGACATACCGCCATTTGCCGCAAAAGCTAAGGCAAAAATTATCATGCGCTTTCCTGGTTATTTAGATTCAGCAACCCTAAACCCGAATCTTACAAAAATTGGACATGCCTTTGTTTATAATAGCGACAATGTTCCAAGTGAAGGAGTGCGCGAAATAATCAAGCTAACGCCAGCCGAAAATAGCTGGGAGGTTAATTTAAAAGTGACCGCAAACGCCAAAAAAAATCTCGAAAGCGCAATTATAAAAACTCCAATCTACTTCGTAAATGGCGGTCAAATTGCCAAAAACATCAATATTAGCTCTTTTCCAAACTCAAAAAGCGAAAAAAATCCAAATGAAAATCGACAAATTTTTCAATTTAACAAACCCACAAATTCAATAAAAATTGAAAACAAGGCGATAATCTTCAGTGGAGCAAAAAACTCCGCCCCCATTGATCGCAATCCAAAAAATTACTTAAATTTCAGCGCTGATGAATTTTTGCTACTCGATCCAATTTTAGACGAAATCAAAAAAAATGATTCTTACAAAAACCTACCTCTTTACGCCAAAATAGGAAAATTTGTGCATAAATTTATTCGCTACGACATAAACGAAATCGGCAAAACACCTGACATAAAAACAATTTTGCGCAATAAAATTGGCGTTTGCACAGAATATGCGAAGCTTTACAATGCAATCGCTCGCATCGCCAACATTCCATCCTTAATTGTTAATGGCGCAGCTTGTGGCGAAGATGACAGCAAATGCCGCGGCCATTCATGGAACTTAATTTTTTACAACAATAAGTGGATTCATGTCGATCCGACTTGGGATTTAATGTCAGGAATCGTTTCTTCTTCGCATGTTTATTTTAACGATAATGATGTTGATGAAATTAAAATTTCTTACATCACAAAAACCGAAGACTCAATTGAATCGAAAATTGATTTTGAGATGAGGCAACTAGATCAATAAAATCAACATTTTTAACATGACTGATCAAGATTTTAAAACAAAAAAAATAGCCATAATTGGGTTTGGATTTTGCGGCAGAATTGCCTTTTATCATCTTTCAAAACAACAAAATATTTCGATCAGCATTTTTGAAAAATCAGGAATTGAGTTTATTGGCGCAGCATTTTCAAAATTTTCACCAAACTATCTGCTTAATGTTCCCGCCATAAAAATGAGCGCCTTTAGCAAAAAGCCTGCAGATTTTTACGATTTTCTTTCTCAACATTACTCACATCTTAAAATAGCGCCGAACGACTTCGCGCCTCGCTGGATTTATGGTGAATATCTCAAAAAAATAACCGAAGAAGCTTTTTTAAACGCCAAAAAAAATGGCTTAAAAATTAACTTCATTGACCAAGAAGTTATAAAAATAAGCAAAAAAACCGAAACTGAGTTTAAAATTTTTACCACCAACAATTCTTGGTATGAAGCCTCTAAAATATTAATCGCAACCAGCTTCTTGCAAGCCAATATAAAACAAAATTTTCAATCAGAAAAAATTATCAACAATCTTTGGCAAAAGGATTCAATTAATTTTCATCGCCAAAATTGCGCTGGTGAAAATATCGCAATCATAGGTTCCGGCCTTACTGCCGTTGATATCGTCTTAGGATTAGCGGCAAAAAAATTTAACGGAAAAATTACCATTATTTCGCGTCGCGGCAACCTTCCAAAAGAACATTTTGATCCGATCGCCAACTTACCAAATTTTATAAATGCTCAAGATGGCAAAAAAGGTGTATTATTTTTATGTCAAAAAATCAGAAATTTTTTACGACAAAATCAAGAATTTGATTTGCGTCACGCCGTTGATTCTCTAAGGCAAATAACCTCAGATCTCTGGCAAAATTTTGACAAAAAAAATAAAAAACTTTTTTGGAAATTAATGCCTTATTGGAATATTTTTCGCCATCGAGCTCCAAAATCTTCTCTAGAAAAAATTAACAAAATGATCGAAAGCGGTCATCTTGAAATTAGAAAAAATGGCATTTCTTCAATATCTGAAATTAACGGTAAAATTTTTATCAAATCTGGCGCTGAAATTTTACAATTTGATCAGGTAATTAATTGCTTGGGATTTGACTTTGCGCCAGAAAAATATCCCCTTTTTAAAGAAATGATTGAAGAAAATATTTTAAAACCAGATTTAATTTTGGCATCCTCTAACCATTCATCTCTTCATCTTTTGGGGGGTTTAAATATCGCTCAAAGCCTTGAAATTACTTCGGTTCCAGATATGAAAAAAAATATCGAAGAAGTGATAAATAAATTATAAAATGTTGGCCAATAAAAAACGCAGCACCCAAAATTTAAGATAAAAGTCCACTTTCAAATCCTGATATTCAAAACGAACTACTGCTTCTCGCTTCTTTATTCTCAGAGCTTCCAATCAAAAATCCCGTCATTGAAATTGAGCCTAAATCAATTTCATTATTAAAAATTTCAAGATTTTCTTGACCTTGCTTTAAAGCTAAAATGTAGAGCAAGGGCAGAAAATGTTCTGGTGTCGGCACCGCTAATTTAGAGTGTTTGAGCGATTCAAAATTAATTATTTTTTCAACATTACCCACCAAAATTGCGGCGACAATTTCGTTGTTAAAATCTCTTGCCCAATTGTAAGCGCCACCTTGCCAGTCAATGTTTCGTAGGTTATGCACAATATTTCCGCTAGCCAAAATCAACACACCTTCATCGCGCAAAATCGAAAGTTTCTTAGCTAGTTCGTAATGCTCTTGCGGCGATTTTTTTCGATCCAAACTCAACTGCAAAATTGGAACTTCCGGCCGCGGATGCGTATGCGCCAACACCGACCAAGCTCCGTGATCCAATCCCCAATTTTGGTCAATCTCACCCTCGCCTAAAACTTCAATCACTCTGTTCGCAACAACCAAATCGCCGCGCGCCGGATATTGCGCGGCAAATAATTCGTCAGGAAATCCGTAAAAATCGTGGATCGTTTTTTGATTTGGCGAAGATGCAATTTTGACTCCATTGGTTTCGTAATGCGCTGAAATCATCAAAATCGCCCGCGCTTGCGGCAAGCTCAAACCAATCTCGCGCCACTTTTGCGTAAAAATATTCTCCTCAAGTGCGTTCATTGGACTTCCATGTCCGAAAAATATTACTGGTTGAGTCATTGAAAAAAGAAAAAGTGAATTGTTATTGGCAACAAAATCTTATTTTGATCAGTATTTAAAAGGCTTTAGGCAGTGTGGAAAAATTCACAGAATTCGTTTTCAACTTCACTTAACCAGCAGATTTTTTACTTCGCACTTGTTCAAGCCTAATTGGCTCCATTTCCGATTATTGCTGAATTATTTTAGCCTTCACCCTGAGCACATTGCCCTCAAACCTCTTGCTGTGAAGCCCCACTATTGCCGCATTTGCCTCTTTTTCATTTGGCATCACAACAAAACCAAAGCCCTTCGATTTGCCAGTCTGCTTGTCCAAAACTATGTCACAGGACTCAACCGCGCCATACGCCTCAAACACCTTAACCAACTGCGCTTCCGTTGTGTGACGAGGTAAATTGAGGATGTTTATGTTCATAAAATTTTAATAAGGATTTGGTAATTTTTGCGAATTTGGATATGCATTGCCCGAAGCCGGACCGAGTCTCCGACTCAGTCCGCACGCTCATTTCCTTTTGACATGAAAGTAAGAACGGGGTCAGAGACCAAATCATGTTAAAAGATTTCCACTTGTCATTGCGAGCGTAGCGAAGCAATCCATCTTGTCGCAAGTGATGACTGGATTACTTCGTCGCTAACGCTCCTCGCAATGACAAGACAAGAATGAGCAAGAATTAATAAACTGTCCCCTGATTCCAATTCAAAGACACAAGTATTCCAATTATTGCTACCAACTCAGCCAACTCAATTTTCAGTAAACTTTTCAAAGATTTTTTGGTTTTGTGTTTTTATTCAAAAATCTCCCCCACCAAACTACTCGGCCGGCTCTTTAAAACTTTTACATCCGCGATTTTGCCGAAGTATTTCTTCGCTTCTTCTTCGCTTTCAACATCAACAATTACGGATTGGAGCCACGGGGATTTGCCCCAGAGTTGGATTTTACCCCTCACCCCACCCTCTCCCTCAAGGGGAGAGGGAGAAGAGCGACCGGATTTCGGAGCTTCGCGCTCAAATAAAACCGGCATTACTTGGCCTTCAGCTTTTTTGTTAAACTCGATTTGTTGTTCAGTTAGGAGTTTTTGCAACTCGGCTAAACGCGCGTCTTTCACGCTTTCTTCAACTTGGATTTTTGCGTCCGCCGCTGGTGTTCCCGGGCGTGGCGAATATTTGAAAGAATAGCATTGAGTGAAACCGATTTTGCGCACCAAATCCATCGTGTCTTCAAAATCACGATCGGTTTCTCCCGGGAAGCCGACGATGAAATCAGACGACAAACCCATGTCTGGTCTGGCGGCGCGGAGTTTTTCGATGATTTTAAAATAATCTTGGCGGGTGTGTTTGCGGTTCATTCCTTTCAAGACGCTGTTTGATCCGGACTGGATTGGTAGATGCAAAAATGGCATTAATTTTTCGATGTCGCGATGCGCTGCAAGCAGGTCGTCAGACATGTCGCGCGGATGTGAAGTGGTGTAGCGGATGCGTTTTACGGCATCAATTTTGGCGACTTCTTCGATTAGTTTGGCAAGGCTTGCAGGCTCACCATTTACATCTAATCCGTGGTAAGCATTTACATTTTGGCCTAAGAAATAAATTTCAGAAACGCCTTGATCGACAAGTCTTTTTGCGTCGTCGACGATTTTTGAAACTTCACGCGAATATTCCGCGCCACGGGTGTAAGGCACAACGCAGAAAGTGCAGAATTTGTCGCAGCCTTCTTGAACGGTGACGAAGTCACTTGATTTTTGCACCCCCTTCGTCGCGCTAACGCGTCGACTCGATCCCCCTAAATAGGAGGACCCTGCATCGCCAACATTAGAAGCGAGCTCGCGAAACACATCGAATTTATTGTCGGGAACAAAATCCAAATTAATTTGCTTTTTCTTGTCGCGAATCGCTTTTCCAACTAGATCTGGCAAGGTTTGGTAACTTTCTGGGCCGACAATGATGTCGACAACTTTTGAGCGTTTAAAAATTTCTTCACCTTCGGCTTGAGCAACGCAGCCAGCAACGGCGACAATCATCTGGCCTCCGTCTTCTTCCTTTTTATTTTTGTGCGGACGAATTCGTCCCAAATCTGAGAAAAGTTTTTCGCTCGCTTTTTCGCGAATGTGGCAAGTATTGATGATGACCATATCGGCGCCTTCGGGCGTGTCGATGGTTTCGTAGCCAACATTTTCCATTAAATCCTGCATACGATCAGAATCGTAAACATTCATTTGGCAGCCGTAAGTTTTGATGTGTAATTTTTTCATTATTTCCAACCGGTTATAGTTATAATTTCAAAAGTTGCGCGCACGCCACCCTCAGAATTTGAGTAATTTTTAAAATAATTTTTTGTCAGTTTTTTCAAAAAATTTCGCGTCATAAATTGCCGCGAACGCTTCAATAAAACATTGCTTTGCCCCATATTTTTCAAATCTTTCAACAAATTCATTGGATCAGAATAATCGACTTCAATTTTAGCAAATTCAGAAGTTGGGTTTTTGAAACCAGCTTTTTGCAACAAATGTGCCGCGGTTTTAACATCAATCGTTGGCGGCATTCTTGGCGAAATTCCGCCATAAATTTCATTTTCAGTTGCGTGCAAAATATGTGCCAATTCGCTTAAATTTTCTTCGCCAAAAAAACTCGCAATAAAAACCCCATCAGGCCTCAGCAAGTCTTTAACTTGTAATAAAAATTGTGGAATTTGATTAATAAAATGCAGATTCAAATTGCTTAAAATCAAATCATAACTTTGTTGAAATTGCGGCAAAATTTCTGCGTCATCAAAAAAATCATATAAAATATCGCCATTAGAAAACTGCGCAAAATGACCATTTTCATTAATTTCATTTTGCTTAGAACCCTTCAACAAAAGCCCTGACAAAAAATAATCGCGAGCGCCAATTTCTAAAATATTTACAAAATTACGGTTCAAAAAACTGACATTTTCAGCAATTCTATTTGCAATCTCGTGATGCAAAAAATTATGCTTTTCAAAAACCCCCGCAACCCTTTTGCGATTTTGCTGCAAGAGGTTGCGATCAAATAAAATTTCTTGCGTCATCACCAATGAGAATTTTAAAAAAAATTGTGGAAATTTTATTTCCAAGTCACTGCCTTTATTGCGATTGCATAACCAATCAAGAAGCGCTTTTTTGCCAAAATTGCTGGCCAAAATTACAATTCATCAGCGACCCAAAATGCACAGTTTGCGCCCAGCCCTTTGAGTTTCAAGTTCAAGCTTCGATTTGCCTTAAATGCCTGCAAAATCGCCCCTCTTTTGATGAATCGATCACGATTTTTCGTTATAATTTTATTATAAAAAAAGCGATTTTGGCGATGAAATATGGCGATCAAACTTTTATCGCCAAAAAATTTAGCAAGATTTTATTCAATAAAATCAAAGCTCGAGCTCATGAATTTGATTTTCTAATTGCGGTTCCTTTGCATAAAAAAAGACTAAAAAAGCGCAAATTTAACCAAACAATTTTACTAGCAAAAAATTTGCATAAATTATCGCCAAATCTTGCTTTTTACCCTGATTTTTTAATCCGAAAAAAACACACCAAAGCACAAGCTGAATTGCGCAAAAAAGAACGCGAAAAGAATCTAAAATCAGCTTTCGTAATTAATGCAAAATTTTTACAGCAAATTAAAGGAAAAAATATCTTATTAATTGACGATGTAACCACAACTGGCGCTACTTTAGAGAATTGCGCCAAAGTTTTAAAAAGAGGTGGCGCCGCAAAAATAACTACTCTGACTTTAGCAAAAACTTTTCAAACAAATCGGGACGATTCTTTTTTGTAATTTCAATTGCACACTCTTTGCGCCAATCGTTAATTTTTTTGTGATGACCTTGGGTCAAAATTTCAGGAACCTCTCGACCGCGCCAAATTTGCGGCTTGGTGTAATGAGGATATTCTAATAAATTTTCCAAATCGCCGCTAAAAGATTCTTGATGCAGCGATTCATCAGCTCCCAAAACTCCAGAAACATTGCGTAAAATTGCATCAATAACAATATAAGCAGCCAATTCTCCGCCACTTAAAACATAATCACCAATCGAAATTTCTTCTATTTCATATTCATCCAAAACTCGCTGATCCACACCTTCGTAGCGTCCACACAATAAAATTATTTCTTTTTCTTGTGCTAATTCTTGCGCCATTTTTTGCGTTAAAGTTTTGCCACGCGGCGAAAGATAAATAATTTTCGCCTTCTTAATTTTTTTTGATTCTGGCTTTGAAGAATTTTGCATTAAATCATCAATAGCATCAGCTATAACTTCAGCTTTCAAAACCATTCCAGCGCCCCCACCATAAGGAGTATCATCAACAGTTTGATGCTTATCTTTGGCGTAAGAACGAATATTTATCGCTTGCAAAGACCATAGATTTTTTTTCAAGGCCAAGCCAGTAACTGAGGTGGCAAGAGGCCCAGGAAATATTTCTGGAAAAATTGTTAAAATTTTAAAATTAGGCATCAAAAAAAACTTTTTTCAACGCGGCCACAGCGCGCAATACTTCTTCCTCGCTTCTAATCAAAGAAAAGCGCACAAAACCTTCGCCATTTTCACCAAAAGAACTTCCCGGGGTTAGAACCACGCCCGTTTCTTCAATCATTTTTTTACAAAAATCAAAAGACTTAAGATGAGAAAATTGCTTTGGCAAACTTGTCCAAATAAACATGCTGGCTTTAGGTTTTTCAACGATCCAACCCAATTCTTCTTTTAAAATTTTGCACAAAAATTCTCCACGCTTTTTGTAAAGCGCTCGCAAATTTTGTAAATATTCTTCACTTTTTAATGACAAGGCATCAACAGCAACCATTTGCAAAGGATTAAAAGATCCATAATCAAGATAAGATTTAATGCGATAAAGCGCGTCAATCAAAGTTTGATTTCCCACAGCAAAACCAACACGGCATCCCGGCATAGAATAACTTTTTGAAACAGAAGAAAATTCAATGGCGATGTCCTTTGCGCCTTCAATTTCAAGGATTGAATGCGGCTTATCAGCTTCGTTAAAATAAAGTTCGCAATAAGCTATGTCGGAAATGATGTAAATTTGGTGTTTTTTGCAAAAATCGACAATTTCCTGATAAAAAGCCAAATCAACAATTTCAGTAGTTGGATTGCATGGATAATTGACAATAACCGCCAGTGGCTTGGCTTCTTTTTTTGCAACCTTTTCTTCAACGAATTGCTTAAAATCGCGCAAGAAATCATGCGGCTTAATTGCTGGCAAATGCACAACATTACTCTTCGAAAGAGCGAAGGCGAAAGTGTGAATTGGGTAAGCTGGTGAAGGAACAACAAAATAATTTTGTGGACTAGAAATCGCTGTCGCTAACGAAGCGATTCCTTCTTTTGCGCCAATTGTGACCAAAGCTTCAGATTTTGCATCAAGCAAAACTCCAAAACGACGCTGATAATAATCGCAAATTGCTTCTCGTAAAATTTCAATTCCACCCGTAACCGAATAGGCAAATAAATTGCCATTTTTTGATAATTCACTCAAGCGATCCATTACAAATTGCGGCGGCGGCGAATCTGGCGTTCCCATGCCAAAATCAATAATTTCAACACCTTTTGCTGCCGCTTCTGTTTTTAATTTGTAAATAGCGGCAAAAATGTAAGGCGGTAATTTTTCTGTCAGATAAAATTTATTTTGCATGAGTTAGAAATTTTAAAGCTTTTACCTATTTTAGATGAGAATTTCAGCAATTTAACGCAGCACAAACTTCAAAAAGCAAAAAAGAGAAATATGTGAAAAAAGTTAAAATTTGGGCGCGAATTAGTAATTTTAGCGGGAATTTTAAAATTTAACAAAACTTAAAAAGCGCTAAAAAGCAGGCAAATAAAAGCTCGCAACAAAGTTAAATGTTGCGAGCTTTGAAAAAAATTTAGTAACTAATTATAACTATTCCCGAGCCACCAGCACAACCTGACTCAGACATAGTGCCGGTTGCACCACCACCACCACCGCCGCCTCCAGTATGTGCAGCACCAGCATAGCAAGGATTAGCAATAACGCCGTTACTAAGCGAAATAGTTCTTCCACCTCTACCACCACCACCAACTCCGCCAGCGTAAAAAATGGTGTAGCTGTTAGCGTTAACTCCACCTCCTCCTCCACCAGCATAATCAGTTGGAACACCAGAAATTGATGAAGATTTTCCAGCCCCTCCCGCACTTCCATTTGATTTACCACTTGCAGCAGCAGGAGCACCAGCACCGCCGCCACCAGATCCACCAGCACCAGCAGATGATCTTCCTCCTCCGCCATTTCCTTGAAAAGAATTATTGCTAGCAGTAGCAACGCCATCAGGGCCTTTAGGATCGCTAGTACCACCAGCAGTAGCACCATTAGAAGAGCCACCGCCAGATCCGCCAGCTTTACCAGCATTTCCGTTAGTACCACCACCACCACCACCTTTAGCTATAATTAAATTACTGGTTGCTGATGAAATTTTAATTATACTATCCCCTCCATTAGAGCCCTGAATTGCTGAACATGAGGTTGAATTGAGTGTACATTGAGCGCCAGCACCACCAGCGCCCACCGTTATTTCATAAATTTTACCTGCGGTAATAGATAAAGCAGTTGTACCAGATCCCTCCCAATAACCACCAGCACCACCGCCACCAGCATGTCTACCACCACCACCACCGCCGCCGCCAACCACCAAATAACTAACTGCAACATTAGACTTACAGCTAAAAAATTTAAGATTTGCAGCAGTGTCAAGTTTGAATGTATGAATTTTTGCAGTGCTGGAAGCGCTTTCAACTCCACCAGCACAAGTATTAGGTATTGATGAAGAGCATGATCCTTGTGAATAAGCATAGCCAGAAATGCAAGAGTCGCAACCTCCAGATGTTTTTGTGAAAACGCCATTTGAACAAGTATAAGTAAGCGACTTACTTGTATCGAAATTTTCTGCATTACAAAATAAGGTTCCTGTTGCTGAGCTTGCAACGGTGCCGTCAGCAATTCCAATTACGCCATTAACCAAACAACCAGTAACACATTGACCATTTGAATAAAGATAGCCGCTGGCGCAAGTGTCGCAAGCACCGGATGTTGTGGTTAAAACACCATTTGAACAAGAATAAGTGATTGAGTCAGAAGTGCTGAAATTCGCTGCGTTACAAAATAAAGTTCCTGTTGCTGAAGTTATTGTAGCGCCATCATTAATTCCTACTATGCCGCTAGTTGAACATGATTGAATACATGATCCATTTGAATAAACATAGCCGCTGGCGCAAGTGT
>JACCDX010463967.1_pt1 | contig 36940 bp, 42 predicted proteins | sample 7449681 | NCBI WGS metagenome assembly JACCDX01 (sample SAMN15323450, study PRJNA562643) | freshwater metagenome | isolation source: river surface water | place: USA:Blue River Watershed | collected 2017-08-18
CGCAATTTCGATCTCGTCGTGGCGTAAATAAATCCGAATTCACCAGACATATTGTAAGGATGCTTGGAATTCAGGGTGATAGCCGTGAGAATGTCCGTGTTTGAACTGGAGGCCAAAGTGTTTTCATAAGATGGGCCCCAAGTTCCTGAGATGTAAGCTGCGAGGCTTTCATCGCCATTGAAAACTTTGGCCTGAGCCGAAGCTGCCATCAGAAGAACAATCAGACTCCAGCCGAACTGCTGCACTCTCATCGTTTGGTTCTTTTTTGCTTAAGGAGTGACTCTTCAAAAAGATCAATTTTCAACATCGCCGTTTGCTGCTTGTTTCCATTGACCGAAACGACTCGAACACCTGCTTGTTTTTTCATCTGCAAAACCAAACTGAGAGTTTGAGTTTCCGGATCAAAAAGCATTCTGGTGCTTTTCACAAATGGCGAAGAGGCGAATTTCTTTTGCAGAGCCTTCTCGTCAAACTTGGCGTTGATGGCTTGCATGAAGTTGATCACGATTTGCTTGGAGTCCGTCGAGTTTTCTATGTGAAAGTAGCCAGGCGAGCCTCGATGCGGTTGAAACTCACTGTCCCCGAGAGAAACAGTTAGGCGCTCCAATTTTTGGCTTTTCGCCACTTTCGAATTTAAATCCAATAGACTGAAGCCTTTTCCAGCCAAACCACCTCGAATCGCACCAGTTCCAGTCAAAACGGCGGAATTGCGGAGCGAATTTTTTGTTTGCGGAGAGACCGCCGCCAGGGCCGCAAAGGAAAAGAAGAAAACAAACAATGCGAGCTTCATATTCACCTCTTGCTTTGATTTTAAATGGAGGCATTTTCAGATCGCAAGGTGGTTTTCAAAGAAAAATGGAATCAATGGCCTGAGAATTCAGGCTGTGCGGCGGAGCAATTGGCCTTTGGCTTTGGGATCTGCCTGTTTCATCACTGGCAAAGTCCACAATTCAGCTTCGGAGATTCGACGCAGAATTTTGCCATCTGGCTCTTTGAGAAGGACAAATTTTCGACCTTCTTGTTCGATCAATTCAACTGTCAGATTGTGCTCTTTCACCGCAGGAAATTCCTGAAGGGCTTTGAGAGCTCTCTGCAGTTGCTCATCCGTCATCGGCGGATGTTCTTCTTGCTTGTGCTGATTCTGATCATAAGCCATCTGACCGTTAGCATCACGGTCGTTTGTATTTCCAGCTTTGATCGTGCGATCCGTCTCTGTTTTTGCTCTTAAATTCAGAGGCAAAATCGCATTCAGCGCATTCTTGATATCCATACTCTACTGATCGGAACTTCTGGTTCCGTCACTAACTCGACTTGAACGAATCTAGATCAAAGTCCAGCTGTCGATCAGGGCCTCACTTCCCTTCTCTTTTTCCAATGGCTCGAGCGACTTTCACGAACGGTCTGCTTGGCGTGAGTCTCTCCAAATTCATCTCTCGTCAGCCAGGAACAGCGCCACCCTTTGCACTTCAGAATTTTCCGAAGTACTCCAGGGAGAAAGACCTTCCCCCTGGGTAGGCAGTACCGGAAGAGCTTTGGAATCTCTTCCTGTGTATTCTTTTACCAGACGAAGGACCTGCCGTCCCTCGTCCGTTTATTGTCTATTCAGGTCAGATTAACCGATGAGCTTCATCGCCAGGTTCGGAATCTGATTGGCCTGACTCAAAACAGATGCTGATGCGTTCAACAAGATGCTGTTTCGAGTCGACTCGGAAGTTGCTGCTGCCACGTCAGTGTCACGGATACGGGCGTTGGCTGCGGCCAAGTTCTCGTGTTGGATACCCAGGTTCTCAATTGTCGATGCGAATCGGTTTTGGAGGGCTCCGACGTTGGCTCGGAATCCAGCGACTTGAGCTTGCGCCACATCGAGGACTTCCAAAGCGCTTTGCGCACCTTCTTTAGTTGTAAAATCAAGGCTGTCGACCCCGAGGTTGGAAGAAGTCGAGTTCAAAACAGAAGCGTCAAAACTGATGCGATCGTTGAAGCCGTCGTTGTTGATACCGACTTGGATGTCAAAGCGCTCACCAGTTCCGTTCAACATATTTGAAGATCCGAAGCGAGTTGTCTGAGAGATTCGCTCGACTTCAGATTTCAATTGCTGAACTTCTTGATCGATATAATTACGTTCACGCTCACCGACTGTGTCTGAAGCGGCTTGGATACCAAGTTCTCTCAGACGAGAAAGAATATTTGATGTCTCGTTCAATCCACCCTCTGCGACTTGGATCATGGAGATACCATCGTTCGCGTTACGAGAAGCTTGTGAGTAAGATCGGATCTGTGATTTCAAGTTTTCACTGATCGCGAGACCGGCAGCATCGTCAGCTGCTTTTGTGATTCGGCTTCCAGAAGAGAGCTGTGCATAACTCTTCTGAATTTCACGCTGAGAAGTTGTCATAGTTCTCTGTGCGTTGATAGATGCCACGTTTGTTGTAATTCTCATTCCCATAGGGAACCTCCAAAGTTTTCATGACTCCATCCAAGACTTTCGTCGAGTTCGATACCTACACGAACTCATCTGGCGCTTTGGCCGTTAATACGAAGTGGGCATTCCTTAGCCGCTTGGGTTGAACACGTTGTTTAACCAACCTCCAGCCTCCATAAGACCTCCCGGATCTGCCTTTCTCTTTTTCCTTCACCCGCCGTGTCAGCGGCTTCAGTTAAAGAGTCCGGAGTCCATCGACTCTGTCCCTCGCAGTCACTCAAGGAACCGATTCTCGATCTGTCTTTCGACTTTTGATCAGCTTGCTTGCCATACCTTTCGGCGAGGTCTTGGAAGGCTTTAGTCGGGTCGAGCATTTCTGGACCGTGGTCTAGTTAGAACTGGACCTCGGTCCTGGAATTTCCTGGACCTACGTATTGAAAACAGGACTAAAAACCCCAGGGCCACCCAACATCCAGTCGAGGTCCGGCCCGACCCAAGCCCCGAAAGAATCTCGGATGTGCCTTTCTCTTTTTCCTTCACTCAGCACAGCATCGACTTTGAAAAGCAGGAATCAGAAAGGAGTATTTATGTCTGGAAGAAAGTACATTCGGAGTTCCGAGCACCCCTACCACATCACTGCGCGCACGAATAATCGCGAGTGGTTTTCTCTCGACCTAAGTGAGGTCTGGGAAATTTTCGAGAATCAGTTGTTCTTCATTCATCACGCGTTCGGAATCCGGATCCATGCCTTCGTCCTGATGAGCAATCACTTTCATCTTTTAGCGTCGGATCCACAATGCAAACTCTCGCAAGCCATGCGCTGGTTGATGACCGAAACCAGCCGCGAGATCAGCAGGAGAACCGGACGCAAGAATCGCATTTATGGTCAACGCCACTTCAAATGCTTGATCGCAAGCCATCACTATTACATGCACGCCTACAAATATATTTATCGAAATCCAGTGCAAGCCCGCGCTTGCGAAAAAGTTCAGGAGTATCCCTACTCCACATTGCCGGGCCTCATGGGTCTGCGAAAATTGATTATCCCTGTCGATGAAAGTCTGATCACCGAAGATCTCGAAGGCAATCTTCGCTGGCTGAACACAAGTGTGGAAATGAAGGATTGGGAGAGTGTAAGAGGAGCTTTAAGGAAAGGTGAGTTCAAACTCCGGAAAAATCCGGACAGAAATTTGGAGTCCGAATTGGAAGAGCGGCTGCTTTAACGCCGCGAGTGAAGGAAAAAGAGAAAGGCAAAAAAACCCTTGGGAGATTGCCTCCCAAGGGCGGGCTTAAGAGGAGATTCGTATCTGTGCTGAAGCGACTCCCCATAATTCCTGTTAAGAAAAACCATCCAAAATCCTCAAATCTCAAATCGCAATAAAGTCGAAGCCAATTGAGGTGATAAAATTTGAGATTTCAAGATTGAGCCTCAGGACGCTTGTCATCCTGAGGCTCCAGGTGTTTTCGATTAGCCGATCAGTTTCAGTGCCACACCAGGGAACTGGTTGGCCTGTGCAAGAACTGATACGGAAGCTTGCTGAAGGATTTGAGCAGAAGCAATTTCAGCTGTTTCCTTCGCAATGTCCGTGTCTCTGATTCGAGAGTTCGCGGCATTCAAGTTTTCATATTGAATATCCAAGTTGGAAACTGTGGTGTTCAATCGGCTCTGGATCGAACCAAAGTTGGCTCGCATCGATCCGATTTTAGCCAAAGCTTCATCGACAGTACCCAGTGAATCTGCAGCAGAGCTCTTGTCTTCCATTGAGATTGAGTCAATACCCAACTCACTGGCGCGAGCATCTGTTGAAAGAGAGTAAGAAACTTGGTTCTCTTTGCCGGCGAAGGCGCCGACGTGGAATGTTTGTTCTCCACCTGAACCGTCCAAGAGAAGTTTATCACCGAAGCGAGTTGTTTTGGCGATACGATCTGCTTCTTCCAGGAGCTGTTTTGATTCCTCATTGAGGAATCCACGCTCGCGCTCACCGATATTGTCGGAAGCAGCTTGGATTCCCAATTCTCTCAAGCGGATCAAGATATTGTTGATTTCGTTCAATCCACCCTCAGAGACTTGGATCGCAGATCCAGCATTGAAAGCGTTGTTTCGCGCTTGAGCGATACCACGGATTTGGCCTTTCAATGATTCAGAAATCGCCAATCCCGCCGCATCGTCAGCAGCTTGCACAATTCTGCTTCCAGACGCTAATTTTTGAGTCGCAGATTCCATACGCTTTTGTTGAACCTGCAGCGTTCTTTGCGCCGCAATCGACGGCATGTTCGTCGAAACTCTTAAGCCCATTGTATTCCTCCTACAAACGGTTGTTTGTGTTGCACATTTTCGTTTTCGTTTGTTGGAGGGATTCGCAAGTGAGAGAGGTGACTGTCTCTCTCACTTGGAATTTGTCACCCACTTCGGGCGAGGGGGCTCGAGCTGACTACTGAACGAGGTCCCTTCGCATTCCGTCGGTTTGCTCCAACGTGTTCACACCCAACTTCTCGGCCTTGGTCCAGGAAACTTAAGGACCTAGGTCTAGTCTAGGTTGTTGCGCAGCGCGTCTTGTGTTGGAGATAAATGAAGAAAGAGAAAATAAAAAAATTTTCGACGAAGGTCTAGGTTGTCTCGAATTGAAGCTGAAAAAAGCTTCACCCGGCCACATTGCTGCGCCGGGTGAAGGAAATAGAGAAAGGCAGAGTTTAGCCGACGAGGCGGAGGACGGTGCCGGTGGAGCGGTTGGCTTGATCCAACAGCGCCACTTGGTACTGCTGCATAGCCTGGTTGCGGTACATTTCACTGACCGCTTTGCCCACATCCGTATCCGCAATTCGCGATCGCGCTGCTTCCAGACTTTCGCCCTGGCTTGCCGCATGCGCCACTGTCGAATCCAATCTCGACTGAATCGCACCGAAGCTCGCCCGCGCCGTCGCGATTTTCGAAAGCGCCTCATCCAACACTTCCAGCGCATCCACGGCATCGTTATCATCATCAACTCTCAGCGAATCCACACCCAGTGCGCTCGCTCGAGTGTCTGTATCCGATTTGTATCGGATCACGTTCTCTGGTCCTTTGTAGGCACCGACTTGGAAATCATATTCCTTCGCTTGGCCCGCTAACAACTGAGCGGATCCAAAGCGAGTGGTCTCGGCAATTCGATTCACCTCTTGTTGCAACTGTTCGAATTCCATGTGGATCATTTCCCTCTCAGCACGAGAGAAGGTGTCGCTCGCTGACTGCACTGCCAGCTCACGCATACGGATCAAAATATTATTCTGTTCGTTGAGCCCGCCCTCTGCGACTTGAATAAAGGCCTGAGCGTTTTCAGCATTCACACGCCCGGCATTGACGCCCGCGATTTGACCGCGGAGCTGTTCAGCGATTGAAAAGTCCGCCGAACTCTCATTCGGATTGTCGAAGCGATTCCCGCTTGCCAACGCTTTCATTGATCCTTCAGACTGTCGGGACGTCTGACTGATATGGCGTTGAACGGCCAAGCTCGCTAGATTCGTATTGATACGCAAACCCATAACCGGCTCTCCTTCTGTCTCGTTTAAGGACCAGAGAAGATCGCCCACAGATACGAAAAGAAACCTCGTTCAGCAGTCACCAAACTCTTCGACACAATGCGTTAAAACTTGAGGATTAAAAGACTTTTTCTAATTTTGGGTCAAAAAAAAGGGTCCTGCCTTCAACTGAAGCAAGACCCTAAATTTAAAGTTAAGAAGAGTTAATTCGCCGGAGGAATTAAAGGAAAGTTTCTTTTCGCCAGAACTTTTTTCGCCGTCTCTCCACGCACCAGATAGTACTCATAACGAGTGCGCTTGTCGTTGAGTTTAATCTGCGCAAATGAGTTGTCTGGATTCTGCCAAGTCATCGAACCGGAAAAGAAATCAAATCGGTTCGGACCCAAAATCGCTCCGCCCGTATCTCGCACAATCATAAAGCCATTGTGCTTCTCATTGTTAGGCAAAACTTCTCCAACAAGAGTGGGAATATAAATCACATCTCCCGGACGGAAATATCTCATATCCGCGGCCACTGTGTAGAAGGGATCCAAGCAAATGTTGCGAACACCCATTCCAAAAAAGCAATCCTCATCTCCCAACTCTTTAAACAGTGGTGACTTGGGACTTCCGCCAGCGATATTGAATGATCTCTCTTGATGATCACGCAGAATTCGGCAAGAACCTTCCAACAAACATTTGTTGTAGTTCTTACGGCAAATTCTCATCAAATCCTTGCTCTTCGCTCCTCTCAGAACTGTTGTCTGATTCGGATTGCAAGTTCTCTCGTTATCGACGAGCAATGGCATATAATAAATGGACGGAACCACTTTGCCTTTAAAAATAAAATCTTTGGGCTCGGATTGCGGAGTCGGCAAAGACACAGTGGTTTTGTCCTTTCGAACTTCCACGGGGATCGGCATCACCGGAGCAGGAGGCTGAGCAACTGGAGGCTCCGCAGGTGGCTCTTGCTGCACAGGCGGCTGAGTCACCGGAGGTTGAACGGGAGTTCCTACAACGGGCTGACGGCCCGGCACTGGCGTAGGCGCAGGAGCAGGAGCTGGGGCGGGGGCCGCTGGAGGCGCCACAGGAGTGGTCGGAGCGACTTCTCCTTTATGAGCTTCAGGGGCCGAAGAAATCTTTTCGGGCTTTTTCTTTTTCTTCCAAGGAGACGGACTGAAGCCTTCATCTGAATTGTCAGCGTCTGAAGAAGCCGGGTCCGCTTTGGATCTATTCTCAAAGAAGATTCCGTCGTGAACTTCACTCGCTTGAACTTGGAAGGCCTGCATGCCCGTCGGGGCACCACAAGCTGCCAAAACTGCTAAAACTGCCGAAAATACCAATATTTTCATAGCTTCTTCCTCGTTCCTTGCCCAAACCTTCCACTAACGGAAGATTTGATCGGATGGACTCCGAAACCCTTATAATCACAAAATGGGCCAGGAAGGGCTCTACTAAATTCGTCGCGAAGCCCAGAGGGGGTGTCAAAATTTGGTTCAGGAGCCCGAATTTGACAGCACAAGGCGCCCCTGTTCAATTTTGGTCACCTGATCCGCCAAAGCTTCTAAGTCCCTGGGATCGTGTGTGATCAAGATGGCGGGAATACCAGTCTCTTGTAGAATTTCTTTTACCAATGTTCGGGATTCCACTTTCATGGACTCATCCAATGCCGAAAAAGGCTCATCCAATAAGAGCATTCGAGGGAAGGACATCAATGCACGAGCCAAGGCCACTCGCTGCTTTTCTCCTCCAGATAATAGCTCAGCTCGACGATTCAAAAATGAATCCAGCTTAAGAAACTTGCGAAGTTTTTGAAATCGTTCGGCGGCTTGATCAGGAGCCACTCCCCGCGCCTTCGCCGCAAATTCGATATTTTTCTGAGCAGTCAAATGTGGAAAAAGATCCAAAGTCTGAAAGACCACTCCCAATTTTCTTTCAGGCACTGGCAACTGGGCCAAATTCACATCTCCCCAAGTCCAAGTGAATCCTGGGCAAGATTCCAATCCCAAAAGAACGCGAAAGACAGAAGTCTTTCCCGAGCCCGATGGCCCCCACAAGGCCGTCACTCCACGGTCAGGAATTTCCCAACGAGGAATTGAAAGTTCAAAATTCTCAAATTTTTTATTCAAGTGCTCGACGACCGACATAAGCCATTCCCCGAAAAAAGAGAAAACAAATCAAACCCAAGAAAAGGAGCAATCCCATCAAGGCCAACGCTGCTTGCAAACGATAACTCGACATCAAAGTTTCAATCAGCAGCGACAAACTAATATCGCGGCCCACAAGAATTTTTCCCAGTGCAAAATCCCCCAACGCCCAAAGACTGGCCACGCTGGCCATGAGAGTGGCTGGCGGCAAAAGCTGCGGCCACAAAATCTCCCGAAAAATCAACACCCGGGAAGCGCCCAAAGTTTCTGCAACTTGCACTTGATCAATGATGCCAGAAACTTGCTGATCCCAACCCCAGCGATAGAGTGTCGAAAAAATCAAAAACGTAAAACCGACTATCCACTGAATCCAGCTCCAGGGCTCCTCTTGAGGAAAAACTAAAAGCAAAGAAAATCCCAAGAGCGCCGTGCTGGGCGAGACCGTTCCCGAAATCAATCGATGCAAAGCTGGAAATGGCATCAACACTGCCGACAGCAACAGTAGCCCTGCAGTCAACAAGCCCACACTGATCCCAAAAAACAAACTGAAAGGAACTGTCTCCAATGCCTGCTCCCACAAACCCGGAATTTGAAGGACTTGTTGCCAACCGGCGAAGCTCTCTAAAATAAAAAAAGTGATAAATCCAACACAGTACAAAAAGAGCCCAAAAACTCCCGCTTCGCTTCCTAAGAGAGGAACCTTTCCCGATCGACCAAATAAATTTCGACGAGCGGAAAATGGAATGAGCGACAGAGCCATCACTAAAGACATTTGGATCAGAGACAGAGTCAAGCCCTCTCCCCAAGCGCCTGAAATTCGGATTTTTTCATAAATTAGAATTTCCAGAGTTGTCGCTCGCCCCCCGCCTGCAATCAGCGGAATGGAGAAACTGCAGAAGCATAGCACGAACACGAAGAGCAGAATTCCAAACAAGTCCCGAGCCACCATTCCACTCGCCGCCCTGATAAATTGGCTCTGCGTGCTGCCCTCCAGCCAAGCCATCTCAAGCAGCGGTTTCATCTTCGACTCGATCATGGATTTCAAAAGCAAAGCCACCAAGCCTGCATTCATCACCACATGAATGACAATGACTCCCACGAGACCAATCGGAAAGGGATTCACCAGAGACAGCATCACCAGCAAAATGAAAAGTGGCGGCAGAAAACTGGGAAGAAGCAAAAGCATGGCAAGTGGCCGCTCCATCCAACTTCGGTAAACACCCGCTCTTTGCAATCTAAAGAAACCAAGACACAGGAAAAATCCTGTCAACAGACTTCCGAGAGCACTCCAACTGGCTTGCCAAATCGAATTCTTCAAGGCCCACCACAACTCGGGCCAATCCAATTGACTGACCAAATTCACTTTCCAGACAAGTGCGGCATAGGGAGCAAAGAGAAAAAGAATAAAAAATGCAAGGAGAGCCCGTCGGGCGTTCACTTATTCTCCTCGGCGCAAAGCCGCCCATTTTTTCAAAATTCGTTCGCGATCCATCACGGTGGGAATCACGGACATTTCAATCATTTTATAATTCGGAATGGAGGCAAAGACTGTACCTTCTTTGACTCCTTTCACGACTGGAAACATATAGTTTTTTTCCATGATAATTTTCTGTCCTTCTTTGGACAAAAGAAGCGACATGAACTTTTCCCCCAACTCGCAGTTTTTGCAAGTCGCTGGAACACCAGCAAATTCGAATTGTGCGGGATGCCCTTCATGTAATTGCAGAGCCACGACATCAGTCGATTTGTCTTCCATCAAATGATAGATTGGAGAAGTCACATACGAATAAGTGGTTTTAACCTGGGCCTTTTGGAAAAGGCCATAAGCAGTGGACCAGCTAGGGGCGTAGGAATGCAATTGTTTGTTAAAGCTTTTCAAAAATTCAAAAGCTTTCTCTTCGCCCTTCAATTGAATCAACCAAAGCACAAATTGCAGTCCTGGAGTGCTGGTTCGAGGATCTTCCATGACGATTTGATTTTTCAATTCCGGCTTCATGAGATCTTCCAAACTTTTGGGAAGCTCCTGAAAGTCCGACTTGCGAACCACAAAAGACATCAAGCTCCAATCATAAGGAACCAAATGACTGCGTGCCAACACCGGGCGAACGGCGTCCTCAAACTCGACATCCTCCACAGGCAACTTTCGCCATTCAATTCCTTGGTGAGCCGCTTCGAGATCATATTGATCAAAACTAAGAACCACATCGGCCCCGCCAGTGCGTCCTTCGGATTTCAGGCGTTGCAATAGAATGGTGGAGTCCGCACCATCTTGAAACTCGACTTTGCAGTCACAGGTCTTTTCAAAGTGTTCTTTAAGCCAAGGCCCCGGCCCCCATTGGGAAATAAAGCTCGAAGAGGCAAAGACTCGCACCACGGGACGGTCATCTTGCCCGTCTCCCGAGTTTTTTTTCATCACAACAGCCGCAAACAGCCCGGCGAACACCAGCACAATAAAAATCAAAAAATTTTTCATGCCTACCACCAGATCCCGCGACGGCGCTTAAAGAAGTAATAGTCAAAACCGAGACAGCGACCCGCTCCCACCCAAGCCATCATCAAATGGATGGCGATAAAGGTTTTATACAAGTCGCCAAATTGCGCTCCGGTCATCACCAGATAATGAAAAGACAGGGCCACCCCGAGGAGAGCAATCGGACGGACCACATAACCCAGCAAATAAGAAAAGGCGATTGCGAACTGCAAACCCAAAATCAGAAAAGAAAAAGACTGCCAATGTGGAACAACCATGTTCTCCAAAAACAAACGATACCAATCGGGAATATGCACATTGGGAAGAGCTTCACTGATTTGCTCAGCCAAGCGCGGACGATTGAGGAAATCTCCACGAAATTGTTTCAGAGCTTGTTGCAAATAATAATAGCCCAGGAAAACCCGCAAAAAGGAAATGGGCAGCAAGTGGCCGACGTATTTTACGCTCTCAAAAAAAGCAACAAACATACAGTTACTTATTTTTCAAAATTTTGGGGCATTGTTCAAACAAAAAGCATGTGTCACAGAGAGGCTTGCGGGCTTTGCAGACTTGTCGACCATGCGAAATCAACCAGTGAGAAAATTGAATCCAATCCTCCGGAGGAATGATTTTCTGCAGGTCCAGTTCAATGTTCACGGCATTTTCCGTTTTCGTCCAACCCAGCCGATTCGACAAGCGAGTCACGTGCGTGTCGACCACAATGCCGCTGATGATCCCAAATGCATTGCCGAGCACCACATTGGCCGTCTTCCGCCCCACCCCGGCGAGTTCCACCAAACTTTCCAGTACCTGCGGAACCTCTCCTCCGTGTTTCTGAACCAAAACTTCGCTGCAAGCATTGATATTCTTGGCTTTGTTTTTATAGAAACCAGTGGAGCGGATTCGGCTTTCCAAATCCGCAATCGGAGCTTTCGCCATTTCAAAAGGCGTCGGATATTTGGCAAAAAGTCCAGGAGTGACCATATTCACCCTCTCGTCCGTGCATTGAGCCGAAAGAATCGTGGCCACCAACAATTGGAAGGGTGTCTGGAAATCCAGTGCGCAATGAGCGTCTGGATAGTATTTTTTCAGGAGATAAAGTGTTTCAGAGACAGGAGCTTTCTTCAGGACCTTGGTCCGAGATCCCCCTGCCCTGCGATCCGAAGATTTAGCCTTTTTCGCCGAAATCCCCGATGGCTTCAACAGGGCATCCTTCCATGGCTTCTTTGCAGGCGGCTTCTTCGTCTGGGCTTTCCGGTTGTTTTGCGACATAAGCGTGGCCGTCTTCCTCGTGCATTTTGAAGTTATTGGGCGCGGCTAAAACGCAGGCATCACAAGCAATGCACGCTTGATCGACGAACATTTTTCCAGGTGTATTTTCTTTCCACTTTTGTGAGATGTCTGCCATTGATAACTCCTCGGGAACCCGGGACATTATCGGTTTTTCCACGACTTGTCCAGACATCGGTCTGGTTTCGCTTCAAAACCCCGTTCTGGCCTGAAAAGGAAAGGAAAGACTCTGTAAAATAAAGAGGTTGGAGGTCATCATGGAAGGCCCTCGCCCCCCGAGAGAAACGGAATTTTCACAAGTCATTGATTTTTTGCGCCAGGAATTGCGCCCAGATTCCAATTGGTCCATCGCCAGCGAATACCCAACCGCATTGACCCAATCCAACCTCCACAATATGCGAATCATCACTGAAGAGGAAAAAGTCGTCTCTCACGCCGTCCTCAAGCCCCTGATTGTTCGCACTCCCCTGACAGTCCTCAAAGTTGGCGCCATTGGCAGCGTGGTCACGGGCACAGATCACCGCAACCAAGGCTTGAGCCGCAAGATTTTAGACAACTGTCTTCAGGAAGCTCGCAAACAAGATTGTGACATCGCCATGCTGTGGACCAATCTCTACGAGTTCTACCAGAAGATGGATTTCGAATTGGCTGGCACCGAAATGTCCTTTGTTTTTGAAAATGAATTTGAAGTGCCTGCACACAATTTGCGATTTGTACAAGGTCCGCAAGTTTCTGCCGAAGCCATTTTGCGTCTCTACAATCAGCACACTGTCACTTCCGTCCGCACGGCCGAAGACATTCGAAAATTTTTGGCCATTCCGAAGACCACTGTTTACACCGCCTGGGACAAAAGCAATCAACTGGTGGCTTACGCTGTCGAAGGGAAGGGCGCTGATCTCACGGGCTACATTCACGAGTGGGGCGGAAGCGTGAGCGCCTTGCTAGGTCTCTTCAGCCACATTCGCAAAGTCCGAAACTCACCCTTCACATTGATTGCGCCAGGCCACTCGAGCAACCTCATTCGAACTTTGCAGGAAAAAGTCCCCCAGATGGTCGCCAATCAGGGTTATTTGGGAATGATTAAAATCATTCATCCAGAACAATTCTTTCAAAAAGTTAAAAAAGCCGCTCGCAGCTTGGGCCTCACCGATTTTGTTTTGGAAAAACGCGGCGGTGAATTTCTGCTTGGCTGTGGAGCTGATCTGATTGCGATTTCCAACGAGAAAGATCTCGTCCGTGTCCTGTTTGGACCGGCCGTGGAAATTCCCCATTTGAAAACTGAAACAACCGACAAACTCGCCAAATTTCTCCCACTTCCGATGTGGGTTTGGGGATGGGATTCGATATGAGAAAATTTTTGATGTTCACTTTCATTGCCATTTTGGCGCCCGTGATTCTTTTTGCTTTTCTCGGCTGTATGCAAAAGCCTGATCACACTCCCGATTACGGCCCGCAAGTGGCGATGGAAGACATTCAAAAAGCTGTTTTTGACAATGTCCCGCCCAATCCCTTAGGGATGAAATTGGATCAATATGTCTCCATCGACCTCACACAAGTGATCGACACTCGCCCTCCGGTCACATTGTCTCAAAAAATGGACAAGATCGTGGCCTACGATCCCACGACAAACCCGAGCGAAATCAAATGGACTTTTTTGGTCGACACCAACGAATTGAATGAAAATGGAGTTTGGCAAAACTCAAAACAATATTACGATCTCGTTTACCAAAAAGACTCTCAAAAAAGCCTAAGCTTCAGCCAGGATATTCGAGCCACACCATCTAAAATGACAGCTTACACTTTGAAGGCTCTCGCGGCTGAAGATGCCACTAAACCCGTAAAAGTCACTTATCACAATCTGCAAAGAGAAGACGGCTATATGCCGGTTCCCCTGCTGGTACAAAACCGACCTGACTGTGGCGGAGTCAAAGATTGCACCAAGGGTTTGCGTTTTATTCGCATCAGCTTTGACCGCGTGATCTGGGACACAGAAGTTCACGGCACCAAAACCAGCTTTCGCGTGACTCACAGCCCAGATATTCCGACCTACTTGGTGGGATGGGGCGATCCCGAAGGCTTGAGTTTCTCCAACCAGTTCCAATTCTGCATGCAGACATGGTTGGAACTTTCGGAAGGCCAACAAAAACAGGTCGTTCCAGTTCAACAATGTGCAGATATGCGAGACTTTCAATTCGGACACGATTAAGATAAGCCCTCTTGAGGAGGGTTTATGTCCAAAAAAATTGCGGTCATTCTTTCCGGTTGCGGCAATAAAGACGGTTCTGAAATCACTGAGGCTGTCAGCTTGATTGTCAATCTCTCGGCCTCGGGCGCCGACATCCACTACTTCGCTCCCAACCAGGAATTCACAGCTCGCAATTTTCTCACGGGCGAGCCCCACTCTGAAAAGCGCAATATGATGGTCGAATCAGCCCGCATCAGCCGCAGCCAAATTCGAGATCTCAATGAATTGAACGCCGATGAATTTGATGGCTTGGCTTTTCCCGGAGGCATGGGAGCCGCCACTCATCTTTCCAATTGGGCCAGCGCTGGAGCAAAATGTCATGTCCAGCCGCAAGTGGAAAAAGTCATTCGTGATTTTTACAAGCAAAGCAAACCGATTGCCGCGATTTGCATTGCGCCCACCCTTGTCGCCAAAGTTTTAGGCGCAGAGAAAGTCACTGTCACGATTGGCAATGACCCTGAGACTACCAAGGAAATCGAAAAAACAGGGGCAATTCATGAAACTTGTCCGGTCACTGATTACATCACCGACCGGCAGCACAAAGTGATCACGACACCAGCTTATATGTGCGAGGCCAAGCCTCATGAAGTCTTCAAAGGCATTTCTGGGCTGGTCAAAGAATTCATCGAAATGGCATAATCACCTCAATGACAAAGGATTGCATATGAAAAAAAGAGTGGCGATTGTCTTTGGTGGAAGATCCGCCGAACATGAAATTTCTGTGATTTCAGCGAAGAATGTATCTGCGGCTCTTGATCAGAGCAAATTTGAGTTGGTGGTCATTGGCATTAGCAAACAAGGGACATGGTACCAATTCCCTGACACTTCCGTTTTCCAGAGCATCAAATCCCTCAACGATTCGCAATTGCCACCGCAAGCCGACCCTGTGGCTCTGATTTGCGTGAAAGGCAAACCCCAGCTCTTCAGTCTGGAAAGCAAGAAAACTCAAGCTCTCGATGTCGCTTTCCCCGTGATGCATGGAACTTTCGGAGAAGATGGTTGCATTCAGGGATTGTTTAAAATGGTGAATCTCCCCTTTGTCGGTTGCGGGGTCCTCAGTTCGGCCGTTGGCATGGACAAAGAGGCCATGAAGAGAATGATCAAAGACGCTCAAATTCCTTCGGCGAAATACGAGGTCATTTACTCGCATCAAGTTCCGACTTTTGAGTCTCTGAGCCAATCGCTGGGCCTGCCCTTTTTCATCAAGCCAGCAAATGCAGGCTCTTCCGTGGGAGTCCATAAAATTAAAAGCAAAGCTGATTTTGAAAGCAAACTTCAAGATGCTTTGCTCTATGATCACAAGATTCTGGCAGAAGAATTTATCGAGGGACGTGAGATTGAAGTTTCTGTATTAGGACCAAATCATGCTCCCAAAGCTTCCGTCGCGGGCGAAGTCACTCCCACTCATGAATTCTATTCTTATGAGGCTAAGTACTTGGATGAAAATGGCGCCAAGCTGCAGATACCGGCCCTCATCACGCCCGATGAACTTCAGAAAATTCAGACTCTGGCCTGCCGAACCTTCCAAGTCCTGGGCTGCGATGGCCTGAGCCGAGTCGACTTTTTCCTGAAAAAATCAGGCGACGTCCTGCTCAATGAGATCAACACCATTCCTGGTTTCACTCAGATCAGCATGTATCCAAAAATGTGGCAGGCGAGTGGTCTCGGATATCAGGAATTGATCACGCAATTGCTTCAATTCGGTATTGAAAAGTTTGATTCTGAAAACGCTCTTCTCACCAATTACGAGAAACTGTCATAGACGGCAGTCTTGAACATTCTACGAAACATTTCGGGCACCGAATTAGTTAAGCTGGTGTTAACACAGCACACTGAAAATGAGAGGCTCTACCATGCAGCAAATGGGATTTTTCTTAAGACAAAAGCGGGAATTTAAAGGGTTGACCCAAGCCCAAGTGGCAACTCGGCTAGGGTACGGCTCTCCACAATTTATTTCCAATATCGAGAGAGGCGTCTCAAGAGTGCCAGTGAAATCTCTCAGATCTTTCATTGAACTCTATGAGCTGAATATCGAAGAAGTCATTGATCTCCTGCTCGAGGAAAAAAGAAATCAGCTGCGCAAAGTGCTCGGCATCGGCGGCTAAGTAAGTTCCCCCTCTCGGGACCAAGGTCCTGTGCCCACGAATTGCATTGGTACTCCATCATCATCAAGAAAAAGGAATGAAGATGGAGTTCGGCAAAGTTCAGTATTTTGAAAAAATCGAAAATAAAACTCATCGTGAGTTTATTCACGCACACAACAACTGTGTATTGTGTTCCAGCGTGCTGGAGCTCCGACATATCCGCTCCGAAGAAGCTGTCGAGATCAAAGAAGAAGCTTACTGCCCACATTGTGATATGCGAACTCGCGCCAAAAACTACACTCTCAATTAAAAGACCGTCATTATTTTGATGCCAGTCCGTCAATTTTCCTGAGATCTGAAAAAAATCCGCCAAAAGGGTCCAGACCTGGAATTCCTGAAAAAGACTGTTTGATCCCCATCGGCAAAGTCGACATGGACTCAATCCAGCTATTGGCGGTGATACCACTGACCTCCAACTGACTGGCCATTTTTTCAACTTTCTCTGCAGAGCCGAAAATCTGGGCAGACATTCCGAAATAGGAAGTGTTGGTCCACTTGACCATTTCATGCGCATACTTCACTGGCGAAATCAGAACCACAGGCGCTGCGAGACAGTCTTGCTGCAAAACAGAGCAATGACTTAAATCCTCAACCACCAGAGGTTGCCCCGGCTGCCCCCCGAAAAGGACTTGGGCTTTTTCGGCTTTCAATTGATTCATCAGAGCGGACACTCGACCTTGATTTGATTCAGAAATTGAAGCGAAAGCCGTCTTTTGAAGTTTTGAGACAAAGAGATTCTGAAATTCGGCCAGTTGCGATTCAGAGACATAGATAGTTGAAATGTTCCAGGGAAGCTCTCCCATTCCCACAAAGCAACTTTCCACCAGTCGGTCCGATGCCAAAGACAAATCTGCATCACTGAGAATCAAGGCCGAATTGTGATAGCCGCCTGTGATCTGCCATTTCTTCCAAGTCCCTGAAAGCAATTTGAGAGTTTTCTCTGCTTTGTCAGGCTTCCCCAAAAAGGAAACTGCAGCGACACCGGGATGTAAAATGAGAACTTCCGCCAAATCATCATCACCTTGAAATATTCGCACAGGCCAATCAGGCTTGAGAATCTGTCGCATCCATTCGGCAACTGCCGAATTTCCCGGAGTGCACAAGACATAAACTCCATTGCCTGCCAGAAGGGCCGCTGCCAGTCGCTCACAAAAAAGTCGAAAAGCAAAGAGTTCGGGCAAGATCACCGAAATCAAGCCCGTGGGCTTGGGATTGGAGTTGGCCGGCACCGTCAGCTGAGAAATGTGGCGAAGGAAAGTCACGGCCGGAAGGACTTCGTTTTTCAAAACAAATTCGAAAGGCAAATTTTCTTGCTTGGAAAGCAATTGCGCCAGGGATTCCGATTGATCCTGAATCTGCTGAGCCAATGCTTGAAGCTGTTCAGCTCTTTCGAGTAAAGACAGGGACGCCCATTTGCTTTGGGATTTTTTCATCTCTTGGAGGGAGTGCACAAAGTCGAGAGGAGAATTCATTCCTAAGAAGTAAACCGGAAGCGAGACGGAGAGCAAGAAGAGTTAGGTGGGCGGAGCAAGGAATTTGCTTCCGCCCGGATTTTGTGTGGCGAAAACAACTGCTTTTTAAGAAGCAGTCACCTCCGCCTTGGTCTTATCACATAAATCTATCACCAAGCACCACCCCCTTCCGAGCCACTAGAGTAGCTTGAAAGCAGAATAACAATCTCACTTGGAAATCTCAATATTCGGATCAATGGAATTGTTCGATAACAACTATAACGATTATCGATAGAGTTTCAAAAGATAGGTGCCGCGAACAAAAGTGAGATTTTCACATTGCAATCGACCGGCAATCATTTGTTTCAAATCCATCAAAAGATCGATGCCATGGTCTTCCAAATCTCGCAGCAACAAATAAGCTTCACCCTCAGGCGCCAAGCAGTGATCGATACTTTGAATCAATTTCTCAAAAGTGGAATCGATAAAAAACCGACATCTGTTTTTAAATTCAGATGGAGACAATTTTCCCTGTTCGATTTTGAAATACGGAGGATTGCACAGGATCAGTTGATATTTTTCCTGGAATTCCGGATTTCCTAAAAGCTCATCATAGTTCTGATTGAGAAATCGAAACTCGCCTTCGTGCTGAACTTTGCCACGATTGGCTTCAAAATGAGAAAGATACACCGGCTGAACTTCGACAAAATCAATCTGCCGAATTTGTGGCAAATGAAAATTCAGTTCAAAACCGATCACTCCGCAACCAGCGCATAAATCCAAAGTTTTCCAAAAGCGCATTTGATTTCTCAAATACTCGGAAGGTGAAGACTTCTTTTGCTGATTGTCCTCTTGAATTCGTTCGCGCAGATGCACAGCAACTTCCCAGGGCATTTCAACTGAATCCAGGGAAAAGCGATACTCTTCCGGCTGAGAGTAATTGTAAGTGAAAGGGATTTCCGGATTGCGCTGCATTTTACTTTAGGAAAGAGCGGATTTTCTGTTGAATGTCCTTCATTTCCTCGTCGCTCCTTTTCTGAGCTTTGGCGAATGACAAGTCAGCCGGAGACCAGCTGGGAATCAAATGCAAATGATAATGAGGAACTTCAAACCCCACGGTCGCAGTCATCACCCGAGGGCAGCCTGTGGCTTTCTGAATGGCTTGCGCAATTTGCTGTGAATTCTTTTGAACCTGCAGGAAGTCTGCTTCGGGAACTTGAAACCAGTGATTCACTTCTTTCTTGGGAATCACCAAAGTATGACCCAATTGAATCGGTTCAATGGTGAGAATTGCAATCGTCAAATCGTCTTCATGGATCTTGTAGCTGGGAATTTCGCCTTGAATGATTTTGGTAAAAATAGAAGCCATAAAGTCTCCTCGCAATATTCGCTAGAGGTTTCTCAAGAGATGATCATAGACCTGCTGCTTGTCGACGAATGTGACGCCGAATCCAGTCTCCCCGTTGTCTTGAACTTTGCTCCAAACAACTCGCACATCAAAAATATACTGCCGAGAAGCCGGCCCTGCCAAAATGCTAATTTTCACAAAGTCACCCGTATTGAGCTCAAAGGATTTGTCCGCAGTTTCAAAATAAGCCCCACTCAAGGACAAATTCTTCATTCGCGCCTTTAAACTTCCAGGGAAAAAATCCGAATGAATTTCAATTGTCTGATCTGTCAGATACCGAGGATGAGCCTGCCGCTGCCCCTCTTTGTATTCGACCAGGAGATCCTGAATCGTGCGAAAAAGTGTAAAGCCATCAAAAGGCGCTTTGAGCATTCGAATCTTCGAGTATTCCATGCTCAACTGCATGAGAGCTGCTGAAATAGCCGAGCAAAGGACAATGATCGGCTGTCCAGGAGGAACGTCTTTTCTCAATTTGGTGAAATAGTAGCCTTGAAGAAGGTCATCATCTGGCAGACTGAGAACCAAGACATCTGGAGCTTGAGTGTTCCAGAAGTCAGCGTCCTGACCAAACGAAGCTGTCGATTCGATGGTCATTTCCATGGGTCCGTGGGACTGCGCCACTTCCTCAATCAGATCTTGTTCATTGAAAGAAGTGCTGACGATTAAAACCTTCTTCACCCGGTATCGCCTTGGCCTACCGCTTATCGACCGGTGCCCATGTCAGGCCGCTTTTGCCTGTCCATTTTCCACGAGGTCGGTAAATTCGGTTGTTTTCGTATTGTTCCATGGCATGTGCGATCCAGCCACTGATGCGAGACACTGCAAAGATGGGAGTGTAAATATCCACTGGAATTCCCATACTGTAATAAACAGTCGCTGAATAGAAGTCCACATTCGGCATCAAGCCTTTTTCTTTGTTCATAGTGTCGTCAATCAACGTGGACATTTCATACCACTGTGGCTCCCCGATTTGCTTTGTCAGCTTGTCGCTGATCTTGCGCAGAATCGCTGCGCGAGGATCGCCGTTTTTGTAAACGCGATGACCAATACCCATGACTTTCTCTTTGGCTGCCAAAGCGTCTTTGACGAATTGCTGAGCTTTGTCCATCGTGCCGATTTTTTTCAGCATGATCATCACCTGTTCATTGGCTCCGCCATGCAATGGCCCTTTGAGAGCGCCGATCGCAGAAACAACAGCCGAGTACATGTCACTGAGAGAAGACGTCGTCACTCGAGTCGCGAAGGCTGAGCAGTTCAACTCGTGATCAGCATGCAAAATCAAGCAAGTGTCGAAAATCTTGACCAATTCCGCTTGTGGTTCCTGCCCGCCTTTGAGCATGTACATAAAGTTCCAAGCAATGGATTTGTCAGTTTTCGGAGCCACGGGTTCTTTGCCATTGCGAATGGCTTCGAATGCGCAAACAATCGTTCCCATTTTGGCGACCATTTTGATGGCTTTGCGAGCATTGGCTTGAGGACTGTTGTCATTGGCTTCTGCATCCCAATGTCCCATCAAAGAGACAGCTGTTCTCAACCAAGCCATCGGATGAACACCTTTGGTTGGAATGTTTTTGAGAACTTTGACAAATTCTGGATGAAGTGCAAATTCCGCTGCCAAATCTTTTTTGAACTGTTCCAGTTCATTGGCTTTCGGAAGACGGTTGTTCCACAAAAGGAAAGTCGTTTCCTCAAAAGTTGAATTTTGAGCCAAGTCTTCGATCGTGTAGCCACGATAGACCAAAGTTGCATCTTGAATTGTGGAAACAGCCGTGGAACAAGCCACAACTCCTTCAAGCCCTCGATCCAGTGCTCCCTCATAAATTTGAACTGCATCCGCCATAAAAGTCCTTTCTTTAGACACCAACAATAAACTTTGAAAATAAACTATGAAGAGCCTTTTTTAGCAAGTTTTATAACCCTGTCTTTCACTTCGGTGACGAGCACCGTTTGATCCCGAACAGGCTCACTCATTTGAGAAAACTGCTCCACTTGATAGAGAATTTCATTTCGAATGTCGTGAACACCCGAACGCGGAGCGCGAGCGATGGTTTTCATCAAGCGCTCTCTTCCGAACTTCTCTCCATCCGCCTTCTCGGCATTCGCCACTCCCTCGGTGCAGAGAATCAAGCGATCCCGAGAACCCAAGGGAATGGTGTGAGTCAGTGGCTTTTCATCGAAATCCCGGCGAAGCGCCCCCGCCGACGGCTCCAGCCAAGTGGGCTGATCCTTGCCCTGCACGCTGAGCAAACCTGAAATATTGCCGACAGAGCAGTACTTGAGGTCATAATTGCGTCGATCAATGATTCCATAAAAAATACTGGCCGAATCCTGCTTTTGAATGTGCGGCACAATTTCTTGCGCCATTAGAGTGACAACTCTATCCGGATCCAGCCCTTTACGAGCTTCCATTTGCGCCGACAGTTTCATGAGCACCGACAGGAACAGTGCTGACATAGTGTAGCCAGAACTGCTCGCCAAAATAATGCCAAACTTCAAGCGGTCATCATGCTCAAAAATATCAAAATAATCGCCGCCCGATCGGGTCCCAGGAATGAATTTGGTTGAAAATTCGATACCGGAAATATTGGGAATTTCAGTGGGCGAAAGAAGTTTTTGGATCAGACTGGCGAGTTTCAACTCGGAACTCAGATCGGCGATCAGCTTTTCCAATGCGGAATTCGCCTTTTGCAGCTCAATGCGATAGCGTTTGGCTTCCAATTCCTTGTGAGCCAACTCGTGCTGCAATTCTTCGATTTTTTCTTTGAGCATCTGCTCAGTGATTTTTTCTTTGCTCATAAATGGCCCTTTTTATTTTAGAGAACTCAAAGGGCCTTGGCTTGCAAATAATGTGAGCTACGACAAAGGTCAGTTCTTTTGACCTTTGTGATGGTAAAAGTGAAAGACAGCGAGAGCCAAAACAGTCTCCAAGAAGAGAAATCCGAAAATCATGACGGCCAACTGCTCAACTCGCAATTGCACCGAGTAAGCACCTTGCATCCAGCTCAGGACCAATGTCTGGTAAACGGATGTGAGAAAAAGAAAAGTCAGACCAAAGCCCAGCGCCAACTTTGTGCGCAGTCGGCTTTCTTTTTGCGAGTGCCGAAACCAATCTTCAGCTGCCCCGCCCAAGAAATCGCCGAGGAAAAAACCCCAGGCTCCACCCAAGGACAAAACTCCACTCCATAGCAGACTCAATCCGGACCACCAAGCCACTCCACTGATTCGAAACACGATTCGCATCAAAGCGCCAATCGCAAATCCCAACAGTGCTCCGGGTAAAAAGTTGGTCGCCAAAGTGTACACCCAGGCCGGAGTGTCCATTCCTTCTGTCCAGCGCGAGGCCGTTTTCAGAAGCTCTTCTCCACCCATCAAGAACAAAGCCAAACCCAAAACGAACAAGCCCCATCCCCGTGCCGGCTTCCACCATTGACCGGTCACCAGGAGCACAAATCCCAAAAGCCACACCACCGCCTGGGGCACCCAGCTCCACACAAAGAAGAGCAAGAGAAATACCGTTCCCAAAGACAGCGAACGCAATCCGAGCCACAGCAATCGAATTCGCGTCGGCAGATTTACTTCCTGCACTCGCTGCATATGATTTTCCGGAGTCGCATGCAACAGTGCCATCAACAGCGATTTGATAAAATCAGAATTGAAATTCTGTCCCCAAGCCATCCCTTCGCCTGTGGCTCTCGCGAACTTTTGCAACTGTTGAATCAGCAACCACCAACCAAAAAATGGAATCACCAACTTCGTGACCCAAACAAGCAAGTCCATCAGTTCCCCTTTCCGCGAGGAGTGTAAAGATCGTATCGCACCGTTTGTCCTTCAAAAGAGTGAATGGCCCCTTCCCGCATGGGCGGCGCCCGCAGAGGTCTTTTCACCACCACTCGATCGGCTCCACTTTGCAATGCTGTCTTGAGAAGCTCTCCCGAATCCGGATCTTCGCCGACCCACTTTCGGAAAATCCGCATTTCCTTCCGGGGCAAAGCGCTTTTCTTTTTCTCCGGAAACATGGGATCGACATAAATCACAGAAAAGTCATTGGCATGTTCTGCCAAAAAAGAAATCGAATCGCCAAAATGGACTTTAAAATTTTCCGCTCCCGATCGATCAATGGCGTCTGCCAAGAGCAAAAAAACCACTGGCGACCTTTCACAGCCTTCAACCTGAGCTCCCAATTGAGTGAGAAACCAAGCATCCTGTGCCAGCCCCACTGTCGCATCGAAAATGTGCTGACGACCTTTTCCAAGTCCGACTGCTTTGGCGATCAGCTCACTTTTGCCTCGATGGGCTTTGCGGACATAGTCCGAAGAATTCAAAAAATCCAAATGCAAACGGCCCAATTCCTCATCGTGAAAAGCCAAACCTTCACTGTCGTAGATAAAATGACTGCCGGTCGGTGAAGTGACGAGTTCGATTTGCAAATGCTTCGAAACCGTTTGCAAGTGGGCTTGCATTTCAGAAGACAAATTTTCGCGAGCCCAAAGTGGAAGTTTCATGACATCACAACCAAATGGTCCATAGAACTTGCAAAATCCACAACCCCGTCAAAAAAAGAAGGGCTTGATTGCCAATTTGGATCAACAGTCTCATGTCGGAACCCAAAGGACTTTTCAATCGGCGCAACACTTTCGCCAAAGGCAAAGTCACCAGCAGACAAGCTGCCGCCATCAGTGCCAACCAAAAAATGGAATAAAATTGGAATTGATATGCCAAAAATAAAATCACAAAACCCAGCCACCAGATCAGCAACCAACGTTTGCCTTTTTCAAATCCCAGCCAGGTCATGGTGTTTTGAAATTGCGCTTGGTTGTTGACCATCAACTGCTCAAAATTTTTCAAATGCAAATAAAAGACAGCCATCCACCCGGTCAACACTCCAAGAAACAAAGTTTCGGCTTCCATCGGCGCACCTGATGAAAACTGAATTCCCGTGGTGAGCATTGGGCCCAAAAGCAAAAACACTGTCCATTCACTCCACCGACGGTACTTGAGTCCCATGCGAAAACTGGTCATTCCAAAAATCCCTAAGACTGCAAAACCACCCACCAGAAAAATAATTTGTGGATAGAGCCACAGGGCTCGAAGACCAAAAAGAACTCCCAGGAACAAGTAAACATAAGACCAGCGACGAACTTCGGCCGCCGTCACCCAGCCTTGTTGAATGGCGTAGCTTTCAGAGCGGGGATGCATTCGATCCAAACCGGACAAGTGATCCAAATAATCACTGCGCAAATTCACGGCCGCCATCAAACAAAAGGCTCCAGCGGCGCTGAGACAAGCTGTGATCGGATCCATCAAGACTTGATCTGTCCAGTTTTTCATAAAGACCAAAAAGACTGGAAAGGCCACCAGCAAAAAATTTCGCACTTTCAAAACTTGCAACCAGTGCAAACCTAAAAAAGCAGGCTCAATTTCTTTTCGTGGAAACAGCTGGAAAGTCACTTGCTCAGACTCGGTGTTGACATTGAGTGAGCGCACCGGAAGTGCTCTCATATCTTTCGAGAAAGTGCCCTCGATGTAACTATGAAATCGTGGATCTTTTTTCGAAAGAGTGATCAAAGCGCTCATGAAGGCTTTCTTCTCCAGTACAAAATTTCCGTCAAAGGCTGAAGCTGCTTGAGCAGTGGCTTTTCCTCTTCGGACAGGAAGCGCTCCAAATTTTGCAGATGGTGCTGGTACAAATCGATGAGGAACATATTTTTCTCATCGAATTCTTTCACGGCCTGTTCAAAGCGGTCTTTGCCCCCCAAACAAGAGTAAAAGTCTTCCAGCGATTGAGCCGATTTCAATTGGCTTCTTTGGCTCGCTGAAATTCCTTTGGTGGCAAAAGCAGCAAATGAATTCAAATAACCGGACTTCAGATCTCCCAGCACTGCTTTCTTTTCGCTATTGCGAATATCGTAATCGAGCAAATCGTCTGAGCGCTGAAACAATTGCCCGAGCAAAGTGCCCATTTCTTCCAATGTAGTGTGCAATTGCGGTTCGTATCTTTCCATGGCGATAAAGGGAGAACGCAAACACCATTTGAAAAGAGAAGCCGTTTTCAAATTGTGAACTCGGTCCAATTGACTGAGTTCCACATTGAGGTCGCCAACAATGGAATCTTGGAGCCACTCGCCTTCGAGCAAATCGGAAATGACTTCGGCCGTGTATTGCACCAAGCGAATGTTGCCAAAGCCCGATAGGTTGACCATCACTCGCGCCAGCAAATAGTCGCCGGCCAACACCGCGTACTCGGGAGTGAAGCGCAACCACGCCGCCGTTTTTCCACGACGGAGCGAAGAGCGATCCACCAAATCATCGTGCAGCAAAGAGGCATTGTGAATGAACTCGATCGTTTGCGAGAGCAGAGTTTCTGTGCGATGAGGAATTCTCAAATTCTCCGCAAACATGCGAATCAATTTGGCGCGAAAACCTTTTCCACCAGAAAAGAGATCGTCATACAATTCGTTGAGTTTCGGCAGGTAAGCCGGAAAATCACGAGGGTCATAGATTTTAATTTCGCTTCGAACTTCCATCGCTATGCGTTAACCGATCTTTGAGAGTGAGCTTAGATTTCGAAGAATACGGCCTTGAAGTCAAGGAAAGCTTGATTCATAAAGAACGGAGATGGCGACTCATTTTCAAAAAGAAATTCTCCTGCGCTTTCGCGAAGCTGATCCGGCTGGAATCCTGTTTTTTGGGAACGTTTTTTCCCTGGCTCATGATTGCTTTGAGGACTTTATTCAAGCGGCCGGCTTTACCTGGAAAGAGTGGTTTGAAACCAAAGACTACCTCATTCCCATCCGCCACACCGAGTGCAATTACCTCAAACCCTTTCGCCCAGGCGAGAGCTACAGAATTCAAGCCAGTGTGGCGCGACTGGGAGATTCCTCTTTTCAAATGAAGTATGTCTTTTCACAAGATTCACAAGTGCATGCCGAAGTGCGAATGACTCACACTTTCATGGATGCCCGAAGCAAAAGCAAAATTTCCGTTCCCGATTTGGTTCGCGAGCGCCTGAAAGTTTATCTCGATGCCGACAAATAAAGCAGGAAGTTCCAAAAAAGAGTGGTGGAGTGAAGGCCTGAGATTTCAATGCCAGGGCTCCGGCAAGTGCTGCACCAGTCACGGCGAATATGGATTTGTCTTTCTCACCAAAGAAGACCGTCAGCGCATGGCCGATCATTTTGGAATCACTCTCGCGTCCTTCACTCGCAAATACTGTCAGAGAACCAATGGCAATTACCATCTCAAAGAAGACGGCAAGAATCCCGATTGCATGTTTCTCAAAGACAAACGTTGCTCGATTTACGAAGCTCGTCCCATTCAATGCCGGACATGGCCTTTCTGGCCGGATGTCATGAATGCCAAGACTTGGAAGAAAGAAGTGGTCACTTTCTGCCCGGGTGTGGGCAAAGGACCTGTGATTTCCGCGAGCAAAATCCGCAAAGCTCTCAACGAACAAATTCAAAGCGAAGTTGAATTGGACGAAGAGGCCATTCAGTTTATGAAAGCAAAAGCGCCTTGAGCTGAGCTTGGGAGACTTTCCCCAACTCGGTGCGAGGAATTTTCAAAACACGACGGCAACTCGTCGCTCTTTCATAGGGAGCCACTTGCCGATTGAACTCGTTTTGAACAGCTTCGAGAAATTCGGCTGGAACTTCTTGTGTCCCCACCAAAGTGATTTCATTCCCCGTTCGAGAGTGCGGAAGAGCGGTCAAAATCAACAGCCCAAACCAATTGGCATCGAACTTTTGAATCACGGTCTCCAAAACTTTCTGCAATTTGAGAAGATTCACTCCTTCCCCTGAGACTTTGACAAAATCCGAGCCTCGCCCCTGGGGAGTCAAAATTCCATTTTGCAGCTCACAAAAATCTTCAGTGAGATACCAGCCCTGAATTTTCGGATCCTGCCAATGCGATTGACCCTTCACTCGCCGAGCAAAGCCGGTGAGCAAAGCTTCACTTTGGATGCGCAACCGGCCCTCTTTCGTGGTTTCCGCTCGAATATGGGAGAGCAATTGCAGCTCTGGATTTTTTCTTTTCCAAGAGTCCAATGCCGCTGTCGCCACTTGCGAGCAGCATTCGGTCAGTCCGTAGCTCGGGAGAAGAGGCCAGCCCAAATCGGTGGCCTGTTGATAGAGAGATTCGCTCAAAGCACTGCCTCCCACAACCACAACCCGCAGGCCCGGAGGAGCCCGGAAATTCTCCCGAAGCAGATCATGAATTTGCGTTGGCACCAGAGCTGTCAAAGTGACTTTCTCAGTTTTTAAGCGCTCTTGAAAGAAGTGCGGATCCCACTTGTCTTTATTCAAGCCGGAAACCAAGCTGGCTCCCGACAAGTAACAGCGAGCCTCGATCGAAAGACCTCCCACATGAAATCGCGGCAATGCTTGAAGCCAAACATCGGTCGCTTGTGACTGCAAATGTTGGTTCACAGCCTGAGCTGAAACCAAAAAAGCCTTTTTTGAAAGAGCGATCAGTTTCACCGATTGACCGGGCTCCGTGGATGAACCAGAAGAGGCGATCCAAATATGACCTTTTTGGGAAAACTCTTGAGACAAAGCGTCTAAATCCTGCTTCTCGGCGAGCGGAAGCTTCGGATTCAGCAAAGCGTGAGTTGCTTCACTTTCCCATTTTATTTTTTCAGATTTTGCAGTGACAACCATTCTGTATTTTCTAGCAAAGTATCGAAGCCAATGCCAGTGCCCGGAATTTGTTTGATATAAGGACCATTCATTTGCAAGCGGGACACAAAATCGTTTGTTTGATAAGCTCGCAAAGTGATGCAACTGCAATCCAGAACAGTGTTCGGATAAAACTTTTTCAGTTCTCCTGCCACCAACGCCGCGTGTGCCATCCCCACCGGATGATCCAAAGAATTGGATACTGAAATTTTCAATCCATGACGATTGACCAATTGCAGGATTTTCTGCACATCTTGTCGTGCCGGCTTGATGACAATCACCGAAAACGGGGGACGAGAGCTGAAGAGCTCCCAATTCACACGGTCGTACTCAAGATCCAATGCCAATGGCAAAACCTTGGAAGCTTCCGACCATGCCGAAGGATTCCAGACCATCGGATCTTCCACATACTCGATCCGAGCTTTTTCTGAAGGACTGAAGTGAGCCGCAAAGCGCTCGATTTGGGAAAAGCTCGCTCTCGAGTTGAAATCCAACCGCACCGTGATGGGATTTTGTCGAAGACAGCGCACTACAAATCTGGCCTCTTCATCAAAATTTCGCCCGCACTTCACTTTGAAAGTGGTGTAGCCTTGAGCGCGCATTTCTTTCATCACTGAATCTGGGAAGGTCTGATAATCACTGATCAAAAAATGATTTTTAACTTTGGGATAAGTCACAAACGCATTTTTCTTTTGCGCTCGCAAATCGGCGTCTTTTTTTGCCAGCCAAATCGACTGTTCCACCAAAGTTGACAATTTCCCTTGGGAAAGTCCGATCAAATGATCCTCCAAAAGAGGATCTCCCAGCTCCATCCAGGGAAAGAGATCGGCATAGCCCACCACTTCATTGGGCCATTTGCATTTGAGCAAAGCCCCACGGCGAGGGCGAGTGTCGGCCACCGCGCCGATGGCCGCCATAGGAATCAATTCGTATTTGTGAAACCAAATCTTAATCATAGGAAAAATCCAATGGAGAGAAGAATTGAAAACACCAAATGCAAACCTGCCCCCATTCCCAAAAACCGATTGTAGAGGGGACTTGGTTCTGTTTTGAAAATCAACTGAACAATTTTAAAAGCCAATGGCAAAATCAAAATCGGAATGACCAAAGCTGACCACATTTCCTGAGCGCCCCAGTAGATTCCCAAAACAAATGGCGACAAGGCCAAGAAAGCAATTTCAAAGCGCCCGAATGTTTTGCCGAATCTCGCAGCCAAAGTCATTTTTCCGACCGTCAAGTCTCCTTCACGATCTCGAAGATTGTTGATGGCAATCAAAACTGTGCAATGCAATCCAACTTGCAAGCCAGCCATCAGAGCATCGGCATTCCAATCTCCAGTGTGGAGATAATAAACTCCTCCCACCGCAATCAAACCGAAAAACAGAATGACAAAAAGATCACCGAGCCCACGATAGGCCAAAGGAAAAGGACCGGCTGTGTAAGCATACCCCATGATCACCGAAATCAAACCAATCACAACGATCGGCCATCCGCCCATGAGCACCAACGGAATTCCACAGACGACGGCCAATGCAAAAAAGAAAGTCGCCATGACCAGAACTTCACTGGCTTTGAAAATTCCCGACTGAGTGACTCTTTGCGGACCAATTCGTTTTTCAGTGTCCGCGCCTTTTTTAAAATCCACCGCATCATTGACGAGATTTGTGCCAATCTGAATGAAGAGAGAAGCCAGCAAAGTGAGAGTCACCACCCACCATGACATCTGGCCTGTTTGTACTTTTGCGAGACAACTCGCGACGACAATTGGCGCCAAGGCTGCAGTTAAAGTCTTGGGCCGAGCGGCCAAGATCCATGATTTCAAATTGCTCATAGACTAAATGTAACGATTTCTTCAAATCTTTGCCACTTGAGTTGAATTGCCGCTTTTAATTTCGCAATGCGCAGTGCTAGGATCAGCGCATGCAAATGACCTTTCTCGCCCTCGGAATTTTAGTCGGCGCAGTTGTCGCCGGGACTCTTGTCTATCTCCATTTTCGCTCTCGCCTGTTTCAAGCAGCCGAAGATCGAGTGAAAGTCGGTCAAGATCTGCACAATGCCCAGCTACAAGTCGCGTCGCTGGAAGCGCAGAAGAAAGATTTCCAGACGATCAGCCAGCAAATGACAGAGAAATTCGAAAATCTGGCCGCCAAAATTTTTGAAGACAAATCGACTCGCTTTGCAGACCAAAATATGAAGAACCTCACCACTCTGCTGGAGCCTTTCAAAGAACGGCTGAAAGATTTCGAGAAGAAAGTCGAGGAAACATATTCGACTGAAAGAGCAGAGCGAGGAAGTCTCCGAGGCGAACTGTCAAAACTCATGGAATTGAATATCCGAATGTCCTCCGAAGCTCAAAATCTGACTCGAGCTCTCAAGGGTGACAACAAGACCATGGGCAACTGGGGTGAAATGATTCTTGAAAGTATTTTGGAAAGATCAGGCCTTCGCAAAGGCGAAGAGTACATCATTCAAGGCACGGATCTCAGCCTTCGCAATGACGAGGGCAAAGACATTCGACCCGATGTCATCGTCAACCTTCCTGATGGCAAACACATCATTGTGGATTCAAAAGTATCCCTCAAGGATTACGATGCCTATATCGCTGCCGAACTCCCCGAGCAGAAAGACGTGCACGCTCGCGCGCATGTCGATTCTCTCAAGCGGCACATCGACGGCCTATCAGATAAAAAGTATCACACTGCTGACAAATTGATTTCACCGGACTTTGTGATTCTGTTTATGCCTTTGGAGCCAGCCTTTGCATTGGCATTCAAATACCGCGCTGATCTCATGCAATATGCTTGGGATAAAAACATTGCTCTCGTGTCGCCAACCACTTTGCTCACCACTTTGAAGACGGTGTCGACCATTTGGAAGCAAGAGCGCCAAGAGAGAAACGCTCTGGAAATCGCCCGTCGTGGTGGCGCTTTGTACGACAAGTTTGCGTCTCTCGTGACCGATCTGGACGAACTCGGCACGAAAATCGGAAGTGTTCAGAAATCTCACTCGCAAGTGATGAATAAATTGAGCGAAGGATCAGGAAATCTCCTTCGCCAAGTTGAAATGCTCAAAGAGTTGGGCGCCAAAGCCGAGAAGAAACTTCTCAGTACTGCCAAGGAAACTTAGAGAAATCTTTGGGTCGCTTTTCCACAAAGGAATCCCGACCCTCTTGCGCTTCTTCCGTTCCGTAAGCCAGACGAGTCGCCTCACCAGCGAACAGTTGCTGACCAACGAGACCATCATCACACAAATTGAATCCGTACTTGAGCATTCGCATCGCTGTGGGCGATTTGGAATTCATTTCAGCGGCCCACTCGAGTGCGACTTTCTCAAGATCCTTGTGCGGGATCACGGCATTGACCATTCCCATATCGAAAGCTTCTTGTGCCGAATAGTTCCGGCCCAAGAAGAAAATTTCGCGAGCTCGTTTTTGTCCCACCATGCGAGCGAGATATGCGGAACCATAGCCGCTATCAAAGCTCGCCACGTCGGGATCGGTCTGTTTGAAAATCGCGTGCTCAGCACTGGCCAAAGTGAGATCGCACACCACATGCAAGGAGTGTCCTCCACCGACAGCCCAACCCGGCACGACAGCCACCACAATTTTCGGCATGAAGCGAATCAGGCGCTGCACTTCCAAAATGTGCAATCGACCCAATCGGGCCAAATCCGCTTTTCCAGTTCCAGCCGATTCTTCGTATTTGTAGCCGTCTTTGCCACGAATTCTCTGATCTCCACCAGAGCAGAAAGCCCAACCGCCATCTTTCGGCGAAGGCCCATTTCCTGTGATCAAAACCACGCCGACATCGGCTGAGACTCGGGCGTGTTCTAAAGCTGTGTACAACTCGTCAACTGTCTGAGGTCGGAAAGCATTGCGGACTTCCGGGCGGTTAAAAGCAATCCGAACTGTGCCCTGATTTTTGGCCCGGTGATAAGTGATGTCTTTGAATTCAAATCCAGGAACTTCTGTCCACCATTCAGGATTGAAAATATCGGAGACGGCTTTCATTTTTCCCCCAGCTCTTTTGGCGTTTATGCTCGCGGTCTTACCACAAGTTCCTTGTAACCGTAAGTCGGATCTTCCGCGCGCTCAAATTGCAAATGCCCCTGCTCCAAAAGAACCAACTCGCAAGTGGTGTAAATGCTGTTTCCTTCCACCAAGTGTCCACCCAAGGTCCGCCCGCTGCGATCCGAGGCTGAGATGTGGACGTGCATCGCTTCGGCAGTCAAAGTTCCAGTCATCGATACAATTTCAAAGGGCCCCTCAAAAACTGTGGCTTTTGTGTCATCGCACAATCTCAGGGCCAATTGCTTCAAACTCCCCACGCCGCAAACAATGGCCGCCGCTTTGAGATTCAGCTCTCGGGCCAATCGAAAAAGCTCCAGCTTCAAGTCTTGATTGGGTTTCAAGCGAACAGTGTGGGTCACAACCTGGAACGACATGCTACTCCTCGGCTTTGGGGTTGGGAAACGGAGACTGAAAAATTCAAGAAGACCTATACATGAAATGAAAAAACTCATACAAGATAAATTCAAAGGACAGATGTATGCGACAACTGACTTCTCGACTCCAATTGAAATGGGCGCTCGCTTCACTTTTTTTCTGGCTTTCACTTTCGGCTTGCACTTGGAAGGACGCCCCCCGCGGCAGCGCTGAAAATCCGATCCAGGTCTCTCTGGTGCCCAGCAAAGACACTTTGGCCATTCTCCATGATGCTGAAGACTTTTCCAAATGGATGGAAAAAGAAACCGGTTTGAAATTCAAGATCACGATTCCTTCGAGCTACATTGCTGTCGTCGAGGGCTTGGGAGGCAAACGAGTCGACCTCGCCTATCTCAACACCACGACTTATTTTATGGCTCAGGAAAAATATGGAGCCGAAGTCCGCTTTATCGGAATCAATTCAGAAGGGCAGAGCAAGTACAAGGGTCAGATTTTGGTCAGAGCCGATTCTCCAATCAAGACCTTAGAAGACCTTCAAGGTAAGAAAATTGCCTACGTCGATCCAACATCTGCATCGGGTTATATTTTGGCGGCGGCTCTCTTGAAATCCAAAAACATCAAGCCTTCACAGGAAGTCTTTGCCGGCAAACACGATTCGGTGGTCATGATGATCTACCAAAAACAAGTCGATGCTGGCGCCACTTTCTACGCTGTGCCTGAAAACGGAAAACCCATGGACGCTCGCCGCTTGGTTCAGACTCAGTATCCCGATGTCTGGGAAAAAATCCGAGTTCTCGGTTATACAGACAGTTTGGCCAATGATGCTTTTGTCTTTCGCAAAGACCTAGCACCGGAACTCAAAGACAAAATCACAGCTGCCATGGAAAAGTGGATTTCCACAGCTGAAGGCAAAGCCACTCTCAAAAGCCTGAGCAATGCCTCCGGTTTGCGGCGAGTGACGGATAAAGACTACGAAGAGTCGAGAAAAATCCTTCAGCAGATGAGCGAAGTTCTTCACGCTCCTGCAAAAAAATAATTCACTTCTTGCGAACAGGGCAGAACCCGGGCCGCGGTCCGATGGATGGAAACTGGCGGCAAACTCCAGGTCGTTTTTCATACACAGTGCACAGTCGTGTTTTGAGATCGAGAAAGTAGCAATCATCATTGGCCCGCTGAGTGATCATAAAATTGCCAGTGCCCTCACGGTAAGAAGAAATGATCCCCTCTTTGATCAGGCGCTTGGCCACTTTCTTAGCACTTCTTTGCAGCTCATCTTCTGATGCCAACTCCAAACGGACCAAATCCTCGGCTTTGATTTCCACGGGCATCGTGCAGCAGCTGCCGTAACAGCCCTCACACATTCCTTCGCGGTATTTCACCCATGTCCAGGGTTTGTCTTTGTCCGTCTTCATTTCTCGCTTTTCTTCTTCAACTGAGACTTTCCATTTCGGAAAGTAAATTTTGAACTCTCAGGGGCTCCAAATCAAGATTCCGCACCAACTCGGATTGAAAAACCTTCTTCTCCAAGGCCGACTTGGCCAAATGATGAGTTGAAATAAAATAAATCATAAAAAATAAAAGCCCCAACCAACTCATAAAAATCAGCAAAGTCCCAAACAGAAAAGCCGAACGAGTGGATCTTTGATAATCCCCTTGAATCAACTGTTCAATGTTTTCAGTCGCCGAAAATTCCACGATCCGCCCTTGCTCCATCGACCAGCGCCGATGGATCTTAGAAAGATTATGATTCAAAGTTTTGAAAGCTGGACTTTGGAAGGAGCGATGAACCCAATACAAGTTCCAATTCACAGCAAGAAAAGTCACGATCGCCCCAACCAGTCCAAGAGCTGCAAGTTCTGGCATAGGGGCTAGACTAAAGCCGCAAGCGAAGAAAAACAAATCTTTGATGACGTTCGACCTTCGTCTGCGCTAACATTTTGAGCTATCAGCCAAGGATGGTGTCGATCATGTCCGAAGTTCAAGAGAATCTGCCAGACCATGAAAAGCTATTTGATGAGATTTGCGGGAAACTGCAAGAGCTCAGCTTCAAGCAAGAGAGCAGCACCGACACTCCTCCCACTCCTCGTTCAGATAACTTTTCAGAAAGGCTTGAAAAAATGCAAACTCACATCCGCAAATCTCAAGAGGAGCTCAAAGCCTCACACATGGAGATCCAGGAAAAAATCAAATCCCTGGACACTTTGAATTTCGCCAACAACGACCTCAATCGCGAAGTGAAGCGCCTGTCCGAGCAACTGGACCAGGAAAGAATGAACAATTCCAAATTAAGCACGGATTTGGCCAAGTCATTGGAATTGAATTTGCGCCTGCAGTTTGAGATCGAAGAAGTCCGCTCCAAAGCTTCCCAGCAACTGACGGAAGAAAAAAAGCACAATGTGTTTTTGCAGGACAAAGTAAAGAACCTCTCTCACGAGTTGGATCTCGCTCAAGCTCTTGCCAACGAAACTCGCTTGGAGCTGGCCAAAGCCAAAGAGAAATTCCAATTGGAAAACCAAACTTGGCAGAACGAAAAGCGCAGCCTCAACACCGAAATCGCGGACCGAGTCGCTGAGCTCGAGGAAAAGCGCCAGCAGATTCAAGACCTGCGCGAAGACATCGAGAACAAAGTGCAAGAGCTGCAAAAGTCTTCAGAGGCTTTGAACCAGTACGAAGCTCACACTCAGCAGCAGCACGAAATGATGAAAACACTGTCCGATGTCGCTGAAAAGAAAATGATCGAGCTGAAATTGGCTTTGGATAAAAAGACGATCGAGTCTCAGGATTATTACAGTCACTTGCAACAGGCGATGACTCAAATCCACGTCTTGCGCCAAGAAAACTCGGCCCTCAAAGACTATATCGCCAAGCTCTCCGCCCTCCACCAAGCTCAAAGGTAGGGCCTTCCTTTTTACAACCGAGCGAGTCAAGAGCTCGAACGAACTTCAAAAAAATCCCGGCTGCAAACCAGGATTTTTTATTTAAAGAACGTGGTGAACAAACATTTTGAGATAGAAGCCCTCTGAGAAGGACAAAAGCACCGGATGATCTGGCGAGTGTCCGCCGTGCAAAATGCAGCGAGCTTCGATTTCTCCGCGCTGAATGGCCTTGCGCAAAGTCTCCATCATTTCAGACTCTTCAAAAAGTCCGGAGCACGAGCAAGAGGCGACTAAGCCACCTTTGCGAACCAATTTGAAAGCCGAAGTGTTCAGTTTCAAGTAAGCATGGCGTCCCGTCGGCACATCTTTCTTGGCTTTGATAAAAGCCGGCGGATCGGCAATGACCACATCAAAGTATCGCTCCGGAAGACTGCCGAGATCTTTGAGCACATCCAACTCACGAACATTGACGACGGAAGCTCCTTGTCGCTCGACATTTTTCTTTGCGAACTCCAGAGCTTTGGCCGACACATCAACGATGGTGACTTCGACTTGCAGGCCACGTTGCTTGAGAACTCGAGTGATCTGAGTCGACCACTGGCCCACATAGCAGCACAAATCCAGAACTCGCACCACGGGTTCCGCGAATTCCATTTTGGAAAGACGGTCGCAGACCAAAGAGATATTGTAAGCTTGATCCAAGAAAAAGCCGGTCTTTTGCCCTTCGACCAAATCAGTTTCCATCAAAACTTGATTGTTGATTTCAATATCGACTCGCGACAGATCCCAGCCTTCGATGCTTTTCAAGACGACTGGCGCTTGCGGCTCCATGCCCTCGAGCTTGCGAATATTCACATCATTGCGCAAGACAACGGCCGTCTTCGCCCAATCAAAATCAGAAATTTTCTTGGCAAAAGCGTCTTCAATCCACTCTTTGAAAAAGCTTTCCGGCTCGCTGATGATTTTGGAAATTCCAGCTGTCAGGATTTGCACAGCCATCACTTGCGCCGTCTGCCCGTTTTGATGCACTAAATAGCGGTCGATCACCAAGCCTGGAGTGAAGTCACCTTCCCCGTAGCACAAGCGGAAGCTCGCATTGAAGCCCAAGCTCTTGCGTTGCCACCAGGTTTTGGTCAGGCGTTGAATGAGAAATTCGGGATTGCAAATGTCCTGATCGCGAGAGTCGAAACTGAGAGCGCGAAAAGCAATCAAGGAATGAGGATTGCCATAACCACTGGCGAGAAAACTGCCTTTGGAATCCAAAAGCACAACCGGTTCGCCTGGGGGATGCCCTTTGGGACTGGCATTGAGTTCATTGGAAAAAATCCAAGGGTGGCCGGCGCGGATTCGGCGATCAGCGCCCTGGCGTAGTCTCCAGACGGTGGGTTGAGGCATGAGAGGACTCCTTCACTGCGAACAGCAAAAATTGAGTCCTCTGACTTCTCATAAAATTGTCGTCACTGACAAGGATTAGGGTCTTTCGGCCATCAGAAAGAGTCGGCCCCATAGTCATTCCTTCAAAATTTTCAACTTTGCCAATTTGTGAGCCAAGAGTCCCCATGTCCAAAACCAGCTTGGAGGTCAAAATCCGCTCACCAGAGACGGAGTTTAAATCGGTTTCATAGATTTGAACTCGGAACTCACTGCCCTGTTTGCCGAGCAAAAGAGCCCGCTCCAAAACCAGGATTTGATTCTCATTCCAATAGTGAACTTCCGAGACTCCTTTTTGAACTTCAAGCCCCCCGGACGCCGCCTCGGCCGTCTCTTTGAGAGGATAGAAAAATTGAGCCTCAGGCTTTAACACCCAAGCTTCTGGCATTTGATAGCGAATCCAGCGAACACGGTCAGGGCGATCCTGCCGAAGCGGACCTTC
>JACCDX011875606.1_pt1 | contig 36875 bp, 30 predicted proteins | sample 7449681 | NCBI WGS metagenome assembly JACCDX01 (sample SAMN15323450, study PRJNA562643) | freshwater metagenome | isolation source: river surface water | place: USA:Blue River Watershed | collected 2017-08-18
CCAGACGATGCGTCCCTGGCAGATTGAGGGGCCACTGAGCAACTAACTGCTCAACCAGCGCATGCTGCTCTGGCGAAATTTGTGCGCGTAACCTGGTCCGCAAAGCCTGTGCGTCGATAAGAGTCCGGGTGAGCGCCACCACATGCAAACGCTGTGGACGTGCCGGATCATGCTTCCAGCGCTCCCACAACCCGATAAAAGGAGCCCCTTCTTCAAAGTCACTTAGCAACACGGTGTAGTGAGTTAACAAGCGCCAGGAATGCGGTAACCCAAGACGTTCATACACACTCATGCAGCATCCCTAAGCGCTCGGCGCAAAATCTTGCCAACCGTGCTTTTAGGTAACTCGTCCCTGAATTCAATATTTTTAGGGCACTTATAACGGCTCAACTGCTGCTGACACCAAGCTTGGACCGTGGCCTCATCCAAAAGAGGGTCGCGCGGCACGACAAACAACTTCACGACTTCGCCTGATTGTGGATCAGGCACCCCTACCGCTGCGCACTCAAGCACCCCGGGCAATTCACACACCACACTTTCAATCTCGTTTGGATACACGTTAAAGCCAGACACAAGAATCATGTCTTTCTTGCGATCGACAATGTAAACAAAGCCCTGCTCATCCATTCTTCCAATATCGCCAGTGCGTAAAAAACCTTCATCCGTCATCACCATCGCAGTCTCGACTGGCGCCTGCCAATAACCCCGCATCACCTGTGGTCCGCGTACGGCAATTTCTCCCTCCTGACCGATTGCCAGGCGGCGGCCCTGCTCATCGAGGATACAGACTTCGGTGGAGGGCAAAGGCAAACCAATGCTGCCTGAAAACTTTGTCGCATTGGTGGGATTGGCTGCGACCACGGGCGAGGTCTCAGATAACCCATAACCTTCGATCAAAGGACGTCCCGTGATCTTGAACCAGCGCTCGGCGACTGCGCGCTGAATCGCCATCCCACCACCAAAAGCCAGACGCAAAGCTGAGAAATCGAGTTTCGCAAATCGCTCATCGTGAGCCAGCGCATTGAAAAGCGTATTGATACCTGGAAACACATGGGGTGGATCTTGTCGCCACGCCTGAATCAAGGAGGCGCGATCCCTTGGATTGATCACCAATACGCTCTTCATCCCAGCGTGCATGGCATAAAACCCGCAAACCGTCATCGCAAACACATGGTAAAGAGGGAGTGCGGTCAGCATTGTCAACGAACCTGCAAGCAGGTCATGTAAAGCCGGGCGCGCAACCGCTTCCACCTGAAGCACATTGGCCACAAGATTGCCATGCGTCAACATTGCCCCTTTGGGCTGACCTGTCGTGCCACCGGTGTACTGCAGAACAGCCAGATCATCGAGATCCAGCTCAGGTTCAACCCAATGTTGCTGACTTCCCTGCTTGATGACCGAGGCCCAAGAGCAAGCCCCTGGCAATGGTTTTTGGGGTCCAAGCTTGCGCAAATACTTTGCACCCCAATTGATCAAGGTTCCCTTGATAGGACCTAGCATCTCACCTGGAGGCACCACGACGCGATGCTGCAAGTGCGGACAATCCGTCACCAACTCAAGGGTGCCAGCGACACTTTCAAGCACCACAATGGTGCATGCGCCACTATCATTGAGTTGTACCGTCAGCTCCCGAGGCGTACAGAGCGGATTGATGTTCACGATGACATGCCCGGCACGTAAAATTCCCACTAATGCGACCAGATATGGCAAAACGTTAGGCATCATCAAGGCAATACGGGAGCCTTTTGGTAACGCAAGGGTATGCAACCACCCAGCAAAGGCCTGTGCCTGTTGGTCAAGCTCACTAAAACTTAGCTCAACACCAAAGGAACTGGCAACGGGTCGACTGGCATATTTTTTGCATGCCCGATTCAGCAGGTCAACCAGCGAAATATAGTCATGCGCCGGCACTTCAGCCGGTACGCCTTGAGGATATTGCCTAATCCAGGGATATTGCATAGTCGGGTTGCTGGTGAGGGTTATTCATGAGTGCCAACTGTTTAGATTGATAATACCGTCAGACATACTTTTTTAAAGTGATTTGCATGAAACTTCTAGAGCCCTTTCTCAACTGGCAGTCCGAAATTCAAGCAATTCGCCGAGATCTTCACGCCCATCCCGAGCTTTGCTACGAGGAAAACCGTACCGCGGATGTCGTGGCCGAAGCGCTCCAAAAATGGGGCATCCCTGTGCATCGCGGACTAGGTGGTACAGGCGTCGTCGGGATCATTGCGGGACGGTCCCCGGGCGTTGGGGCGATCGGTCTGCGCGCGGATCTTGATGCCTTGCCCATGCAAGAGCTCAACACTTTCGCCCACGCCAGCCGGCATCCCGGGAAAATGCATGGCTGCGGTCATGATGGCCACACAGCGATGCTGCTGAGCGCTGCCCGCTACCTGGCTCAACATAAAAATTTCGACGGCACTGTCTATGTCATCTTTCAACCTGCCGAAGAAGGCGGTGCGGGCGCGCAAAAGATGATCGAGGACGGCCTGTTCGAAAAGTTTCCCATGCAAGCCGTATTCGGCATGCACAATTGGCCTGGACTGCCTGTTGGCCAATTTGGTCTGACAGCCGGCCCGATCATGGCCTCAAGCAACCAATTTCTCATCAAAGTTCGGGGTAAAGGCGCGCACGGTGGGATGCCACATTTGGGCATCGATCCCGTCATGACGGCCGTTCATATCGCTCAAGCGCTGCAAAGCATCGTGACGCGTAATCGACATCCTCTCGAAGCGGCCGTGCTGAGCATTACCCAGATCCACACAGGAAGTGCGGACAACGTGATTCCGACTGAAGCGGAAATGCGCGGCACTGTCAGGACGTTTTCAATCGAAACGCTGGACATGATCGAACAGCGCATGCGTGAGGTAGTCCAACACTCTGCAGCCGCGATGGGCGCCGAAGCGGACTTTTCGTTTGTGCGCAAATATCCTCCAACGATCAATCATCCCGAAGAATCGGCGTTTTGCGCCGAAGTACTGCGCGAGATCGTGGGTGCCGAGCAAGTCGATGATCACGTCACCCCCACGATGGGTGCCGAAGATTTCGCCTTTATGTTGCAGGAAATCCCAGGGTGCTATGTCTGGATTGGCAATGGACTGGGTGAGCATCGAGACGCAGGCCATGGTCTGGGACCCTGCATGCTGCATAACGGCTCCTATGACTTTAACGACGAGCTCTTGCCTTTGGGTGCGACCTACTGGGTCAAACTCGCCGAAAACTGGTTCGCCCGAAAGTAATCAAACGATCACTTGGTAAGGGTAGATGTATCGGGTTAGTATCACGGTCACTTTCAATCAGCTGGCCGGATAGGTATGTCTCACCCCGCAACTACCGTGGTTTCCCCTTGGCGCGACAGGATTAACGGCGTTCTTTTTGTTGGCCTGCTTGCCGCAGCCGTGACCCAACTCGCCGGCATTGCTTTTGTCAAAGCCCTCGGTTTTAGTCCCCTTGTCGTCGGTATCGTCTGTGGCATGCTTTACGGCAACTTTCTGAGAGGCACAATGCCTGCTGAATGGGGCGTAGGCGTTCACTTCACGGCCAAACGCATGCTACGCGTCGCTGTTGCCTTTTATGGCCTGAACGTCAGCATTCAACAAATCATCGAGGTCGGATTGCCCGGGCTCGTTGTCTCGGTCGGGATCGTCCTGGGTGTGCTGATCATCGGCACACTGGTCGGCACCAAACTGCTCAAGCTTGATCGAGACACCGCGATGCTGACCTCTGCGGGTAGCGCCGTCTGTGGCGCCGCCGCTGTCCTCGCCTTCGAATCGACACTTAAATCCGCCCCTCATAAAGCCGCTGTTGCTGTAGCGACTGTCGTGCTGTTTGGCACGATTTCGATGTTCCTCTATCCAATTCTCTACCAAGCGGGCTGGTTTGATCTGGATCCACGCGCTTTTGGTATTTTTCTAGGTGGTTCAGTTCACGAGGTCGCTCAAGTCGTCGCGTCCGCCAGCAATATCGATGCGGCTACAACAGAGGTCGCCACAATCGTCAAGATGACGCGTGTCGCCTTACTCGTCCCAGTGCTGATTATTCTGGGCATCTGGCTTCAACGCGCGGCGATCGCACAGACTAAAGCCGGTGCGCCACGACCCAAGCTCCCTATCCCCTGGTTTGCGATTGGCTTTTTAGTTCTCGCACTGATCAACTCAGCAAACATTATTCCTCCAGCCGTGTTGCAAGCCTTGCGCACGCTCGATATTTTCGTCTTGACGATGGCAATGACGGCGCTTGGTATCGAAACCCGCTTTGCTCAAATCCGACAAGCGGGTCCCCGTGTGGTGGCATTGGGCGTGATCCTGTTTATACTGCTTGCATTCGGCGGCTACGCGTTAGTGAAGCTCGTCACCTGAACCATCATGGCGCATTCACATGACGCAAACACCTGTCGAGTCCGCAGCAACTGTTAGGCGCCTTGATCCCGAGGATGCCCAGCTTGCGCTCGCCAAGGTTCAGGACTTATTACATCGACACGAACTCGTTGAAAACCTCGCCCATCGCCAAGAAGGCGACGACCAGCGTGCGGAATTAGTTGAAAGCCTCATTCAGAGACAGCACGAAGCCGAGTTGACCGCTCTGGTCAATGACCTGCATCCAGCCGATATCGCTTTTATCCTGGGTTCCGTTCCAAACGTAGAACGCCAGATGATCTGGCGTCTGGTCAGCGCTGAACACGATGCGGACGTGCTGCTTGAAGTCGATGACTGGGTGCGAGAGTCTCTCATCGAGGCCATGGACCGTCAGGATCTGGTGGCCGCGACCGAGAGCATGGATGCGGACGAGCTCGCAGATCTGGCTCCGGATCTGCCGCCCGATGTTGTGGCCGAGGTTCAAAAAGGCCTGACTGTTGAAGAGCGCGCCCGCCTCATCGAGGCCATGGGTTACCCCGACGACAGCGTCGGCGGCATCATGGACTTTGAGATGGTTCGCGTGCGCGAAGACGTTTCCCTCGAGGTCGTGCTGCGCTATCTCAGACGCTTGCCAGAGTTACCCGACCACACGGACCAAATCTTCGTCGTCAACCGTCAAGACAAGCTTTTAGGGACGCTGAGCCTGTCCTCCCTGCTTGTCAACGAGCCTGAGTCCCAGGTGAGTGAGGTCATGAGTACAGACTACCTGTCGCTCAACCCTCTCGACTCCGATGCCGATGCGGCTGGCGCATTCGAACGTTATGATTTGGTGTCCGCGCCGGTTGTCGATGAGCTCGGTCGTTTGATCGGTCGCGTCACCATCGCCGAAGTCGTGGACGTGATCCGCGAAGACTCCGACGAGCAAGCCCTGTCCCGTGCCGGTATGCAGGACGAAGACATCTTCGCACCTGTTACCCGCGCATTACAAAACCGCGCCCCCTGGCTGCTGCTGAACCTTTGTACTGCTGCGACAGCTTCATTCGTCGCCTCGCGCTTCGAAGACACCGTGAGCACTATCGTCGTACTCGCGTTCCTGATGTCGATTGTTGCAGGTATCGGTGGCAACTCCGGCAATCAAACCATGACGCTGATTATTCGCGCACTGGCAGTGGGTCGCATCACGGATAAAAACGTCTGGCAACTGTTTCAGCGCGAATTACTCGTGACATTCATGGTCGGTTTAGTCGGGAGCGCGATTGCCGCGGTATTCGCCTGGGCGATTTCAGGATCGATTGCGATTGCTCTGGTGATGATGGCCGCCATGATCTGCAATATGCTGATCGGCGCCATGATTGGCGTACTCGTCCCCATCGTGCGTACCCGCTTCGGCAAAGACCCTGCGATGGGGTCTTCCGTGCTGCTGACTTTCGCAACGGACTCTTTGGGTTTCTTTATTTTCCTGGGTCTGGCAACGCTGTTTTTACTTTGACGCGTTGACTTCCAGTTTGACCGCCAGCTTGCGGTTCACATGCGTGCTGATGCGCGCGGCATCGATGCCATACACGTGGATGGATACCGCCGTTGGCTTTTGCTCGTTGCCCAGGCGATGGATAAAGTCCATCCCACCATGACCGCATACGCTCTGACCTGCGAGCCGATCGACTCGATTGAACAAGTAAGCCTGCTCAACTGACCGGTCCCACTCAAAGTGGCCTTCGACCAAAGCACCCTGTAGTACCCGATACGCGCACCAGGTGTAATGTGCATGCACTGGACTCGCCTGACCCTCTTCCCAGCGCAGCGCAACAACCGTAAACATACCCGACGGATCAGAATGCAACACATGACGTGTATAAGTTTGTGCGGAGCAGGGCATGGACAGAACTTTGGACACGAGTCGTTCGGTCACAACGGGATTTAAGGCATGATTTAAAGCCTGGCGCACACGATAGGGAACGAGATCCGCCTCACCGAGGCAAGCCGTCTGAATCGCTGTGGATAGCCCCGCCACATGCAAGTCCAGCAATGATTCAGTGGACTCTGCCTGAACAGAGGTTCTGGACACTGGCGCGGTCTGAAGCGAGGACGAAATCAGCATGAGTTCTGGCCTAGATAAAAAGATCTCTCATCATAGGATCTCAGACTGAGAAAATATTTGCTATTTATCTCACAAACTATTACAAATTAGTAATAGTTTCTAAAAATTATTGAAAATTTAGATTAATCATGCAAATAGACAAGAAAGACCGAGAAATTCTGCGTCTGATGCAAGAAGACGCAAGCATTTCCCTCGCTGAGCTGGCAAGCGCTGTGAATCTGACACCGACCCCGTGCTGGAGGCGACTTCAAAAGCTCCAAGAAGAAGGCATTATCAAAAAGCAGGTTGCGCTTTGCGACGCGCGTAAACTGAACATTGGACTGACGACCTTCGTCACCATCAGAACCAGTCAGCACAATGAAAAATGGATGAAACGGTTTGTGGATGGTGCGACCAGCATCCCCGAGATCGTGGAAATCTACCGTTTGAGCGGGGATGCGGATTATTTACTCAAGATCGTCGTGCCGGATATCGATCGCTATGACAGTGTGTACAAACGGCTGATACGCTCCGTTGAACTGCTGGATGTCAGCTCTGCCTTTGCGATGGAAACTATCAAATGCACCACGGCACTGCCGCTGGACTATGCGAGCTGATCTTTTTCAGCTTGATCTTCTGGAAGCTCTGATACCCAGGCTTGCGCGAGTGTATACGTCACTGCAAGCGCGACTGGTCCGACAAAAATACCGATCAAACCAAAGCTGAGCAAGCCGCCGATCACACCAACAAAGATCAATAGCAAGGGTAAGTCAGCACCTCGACGAATCAACATGGGGCGGACAAAGTTATCCATGGAGACCACGACAATGCTCCAGACGAGCAAAAATATCGCCCAACCATGATCGCCTTGCCAGTACATCCAGGCAACTGCGGGAAACAGTACGAGACTTGGTCCAGCCTGCGCGATGCACAGCATCAACATCAGTGCGGACAAGACCGCGGCGAAGGGCACACCCGCAATCACCAGGCCCAGTCCTCCCAGTCCTGTCTGCAAAATGGCGGTCACACCAACACCCAGCGCAACCGCGCGAATGGCTTGACCTGCCAGCACAATCGAACTCACTCCACGATCACCAGCCAAACGACGTCCGAGACGACGCACCATCTGCGCAGCATCCTCGCCCGAGCTATAGAAAATGGCCGCAATCAAGACAACCAGGAAAAACTGCAACAACATGCCACCCAAACCACCAAACTGTCCTAACAGCCACTTGCCAGCCGAACTCGCATAGGGGCTCAGGTATTCGACAAAACTATTAAACCCGCCTGAACTCAATTTCTGCCAAAACTCTGAAATCTTTTCACCGACGAGTGGAATGTGAACAACCCATTCCGGCGGAGCAGGCACACCTTTGTTGGCCAACCCCTGACCAAATTCCATCAAATCATGAGAGCGCTCAGCGATCGTACTAATCGCCCACCAGAGCGGCATCACCAACAATAACAACATGCCAATCGTCATGACGAGAACAGCGGGACTGCGCCGATTGCCAAACAGGCGCTCCAGAGCCTTAAGCCAAGGCCAGGTCGCCACCACAATCATCGTCGCCCACACCGTCGCGGCCAAGAAAGGTCGAAGCACCCAAAAACAGAGCGCAATCAGACCCACTACCAGAATGGCCGCCAGAATGTTGCGTGTTAAGTCATGTTGCATTGAATCCAACCCTGGCGATAATAGATTGTCATTAGATCAAGTCAACTGACCATGGCAGTGCTTGTATTTTTTCCCACTGCCGCACGGGCAAGGGTCATTGCGACCGATCTTGGGTGCTGTGTTGCGCAGAGTGCCTGGATGCTCTTCAGCGACAGCTCTGCTCGCAGTCTGACTTTCCTCAGAGGGCGCCTCTGCGTAATCAGTATGCTGGTACTGAATATTCTGCATCTGGGCTGCACGCTCCGCCTCGCGCTCTGCTTGTTCAACTTCCTCTTGGGTCTGGATGCGCACAGTCATCAGGACTTTCATGACATCGTCACGCACACGGTCCAACATGCCAGAGAATAATTCGAACGCTTCGCGTTTGTATTCTTGCTTGGGGTTCTTTTGCGCATAGCCACGCAAATGAATACCCTGACGCAAATGATCCAGCGCGGACAGATGCTCGCGCCATTGAGTGTCCATCACCTGCAACATGATTGAACGCTCAAAGCCCGCCCACGACTCCGCTCCAACCGCTGAAACTTTCTGTTGATACGAAGCTTGAGCGGCCTCCAGGACTTTTTCAAGAATATCTTCCTCGGTGATACTCTTGGATTCGCGAATCATATCCTTGAGTGGCAAAACGATTTGCCAGTCCGCCTCAAGCGCCATTTGCAGCGCGTCGATATCCCACTGCTCCTCGACAGAACCTGCCGGCACATAACGGGCCACCAGATCGGTGAAGGTGCCGTTGCGCAAGTTATCGATTGTCTCGGAGATCGATTGCGCCTCGAGCACTTCGTTGCGTTGCGCATACAGGACTTTGCGCTGATCATTCGCCACATCGTCATATTCGAGCAATTGCTTACGCACATCGAAGTTGCGACCCTCGACCTTGCGCTGAGCGGTTTCAATCGAGCGCGACACCATGCCCGCTTCGATCGGCTCACCCTCTGGTAACTTCAGGCGATCCATAATCGCGCGCACGCGATCGCCCGCGAAAATCCGCATGAGAGGATCTTCGAGCGACAAATAAAAACGTGACGAACCAGGATCACCTTGGCGTCCGGCACGACCGCGCAACTGGTTATCGATCCGTCGAGATTCGTGACGCTCCGTACCAATGATGCGCAAACCACCCGCTGCTTTGACTTGCTCGTTCAAGGGCAACCACTGTGCACGAATCGTCTCGATCTGCGCCGTCTTTTCCGCATCGCTCAGCGCTGCGTTTTCACGGACATTTTCAATCAGTTTTTCGATACTGCCACCCAGCACAATATCCGTGCCGCGGCCAGCCATGTTGGTCGCAATCGTAATGTTGCCGGGCTTACCCGCCTGAGCAACAATTTCAGCTTCACGCGCATGCTGCTTCGCATTGAGCACCTCGTGACGCAAGCCAGCCTTGGTCAGCAAACCTGAGAGAAGTTCAGAATTTTCAATGCTAGTCGTGCCGACGAGTACCGGCTGTCCGCGCTCCTGGCAGTCACGGATGTCAGCCAAAATCGCGTTGAACTTTTCAGCTGCTGTTTTGAAAATCTGATCGTTTTGATCGGCACGCACCATCGGACGATTGGTCGGCACAATCACGGTTTCCAATCCGTAAATTTCCTGGAACTCGTATGCTTCGGTGTCGGCCGTACCCGTCATGCCACCAAGCTTCTCGTACATGCGGAAATAATTCTGGAACGTAATCGACGCCATCGTCTGATTCTCGTTTTGAATCTGCACGCCTTCTTTGGCTTCGACAGCTTGATGCAGGCCATCTGACCACCGGCGGCCCGCCATCAGACGACCCGTGAATTCGTCCACGATCACCACCTCGCCATCCTGCACGACATAATGCTGGTCGCGATGGAACAGGTTGTGCGCGCGCAAGGCCGCCATCAGGTGATGCATCAGCGTGATATTGCGGGCTTCATACAAAGACTGACTAGTCGGCAGCAAGCCTAGCTCTGTCAAGATTTCCTCGGCACGCTCATGCCCGGACTCCGAGAGATACACCTGATGATTTTTCTCATCCACCCAGAAATGCCCTTCGGGCTCCGGCTCTTGTGGCTTGGGCTCTGTCGCCATCCGCTGCAGCATCGCAGGCACCACATTCACACGCACATACATCTCGGTGTGATCTTCAGCCTGTCCTGAAATAATCAAAGGCGTACGCGCCTCATCGATCAGGATCGAATCCACCTCGTCAACAATCGCGAACACCAAGCCACGCTGACGGCGGTCTTCGACGCGGTGCTCCATGTTGTCGCGCAAATAATCAAAGCCAAATTCGTTGTTCGTGCCGTACGTGATGTCTGCGCGATAAGCGGCGATTTTTTCTTCGTTGCTCTGCTGAGGCACGACAACCCCTACGGACAAGCCGAGGAAGTTGTAGAGACGCCCCATCCAGCCCGCATCGCGTCGCGCAAGATAATCGTTGACCGTGACAACGTGCACGCCGCGTTGAGTCAGCGCATTCAGATACACCGGCAACGTCGCCATCAAGGTTTTACCCTCACCGGTGCGCATCTCGGCGATTTTTCCGCTGTGCAACACCATCCCACCAATCATTTGCGCATCAAAATGCCGCATGCCAAACACACGCACACTTGCTTCGCGCACCACAGCAAAGGCCTCGGGGAGCAGAGCATCTAGGGAGGTACCTGACTTGATGCGCTCCCGGAAACTGTCCGTTTTTGCCCGTAACTCATCATCTGACAACGCCTGCATCTGTGGTTCAAGCGCATTGATTTGCTCGACCTGACGCTTTAGTTGCTTGAGGATACGATCGTTACGACTACCGAAGATTTTTTTAAGCAAAGAAAACATGCGAATAGGACCTGTTCGGACCCGCACCTTGCGACGCGAGGCTGACTAAGAAAGTGTTAGGGCAATGTATGCCTAATAAGCCTTCGAGTTTAACGCACGCGTGGCTGCCATGTAATCGAGGATGACCCTGTTACCGGGCGTGCTGTTGCAACAGGGGCGTTCATCGGCTGCCCTGCAAGAAAAGCCCTCGGATCCAGAGGCCTATCGTCTTTGCGCACTTCAAAATGCAAATGCGGTCCTGTCGACAAGCCTGTCGAACCCACACGTGCGATCAGTTGCCCGCGCGTCACCACTTCGCCTTCTTTGACCAGAACGACCTTGGCGTGGGCATAACGGGTCATCAGCCCTTCCCCGTGATCGATTTCAACCATATTTCCATAGCCCCGGTGCACAGTCACCGTGCGGACAACGCCTCCCGCAGCAGAGCGAATGGGCGTACCGTGGGGAGCACTGAAATCGAGCCCCTCGTGCATGCTCATCTGTCCATTAAAGGGGTTACGGCGCCAACCATAAGAGGAACTCAGGTAAGGGTAGGACTCAATGGGCATTGCTGTGGGCAAACGGGCAACGCTCGCCGCCTGCTGCGTCACGGCCAAATCCAGCATCGACAAATAGTCTCCCTGCCTGGACAGGCTTTTTTGCAACCAGTTTATTTCGCCCTCAAGTTGTGAAAATGGGGGCGCCCTCGTTTCAGAGGCTGGCACCCAGAGATCGTCCAGCACAACTGTCGCCTCAGGTGACTCCGGAACGATCGTAATGTCCTGATCTGGAAGTCCCGCGACTTTGGCAACACGCTGACCCAGACCATCGAGTCGCGCGACAGTCGCCTGTAGTTCACCCACTTTGGTGGCGAGCTGACGCATCGCCTGGGCGTCAGGAATGGCAGAAGACGGAGGAACGGACGAGACTTGAAAAGGAGGCTGAACCTCGGGACGGGCAGTCCATACCAATCGTTGCAAGGCCGCCCCCAGCACCAGTGCTCCCACCAATAAAAGGCCTACTATCAGGATCAGTCGGCTTACACTAATCGTGATGGGCGCATACTGCCCCTGCCGTGAAGGCATAATAATCAACTTCATCTGACAATCCTTTACACATGGTCGCTCCCCCAACTCGCCGATCGCGCACCTCCGGGCAATCTGGCAGCACCCATTTAATCGGGTGGCTGGGTCACGACTCGCAATCTGCCAACGTTCTGGCGACTGCACAAATGCATCTCAAAATGCGTAGTGTGATGGTCGGCGCTCTGCCGGCCAACATGCGCAGCGCGTTCGAGGTCATCAAACTCGAAAACCAAGTGCTGACACTGATGGTTTCGAGTGCTGCGTTTGCTGCAAAGTTCCGTCAATTAGCCCCCAGGGTGACTCTGCATATGCAGACGGCGGGCTGGAACATTGCCGAGATTAAGTTAAAAGTTCAAGGAGGCCTCGGGTTACCCGAGGTCGTTAAACCACCAAGAGAAGCCCGCACACTTGATCAAACGGACTTGAAAGTCTTCGAAGAGTTACGTTCAGCGCTCAGACCTGGCCCCCTCGCAGACGCGGTCGCCAAGCTATTAAGACACCATCAGGGCACTAAGCCAGCTTCCATTCCTGTTGAAACGCAGCCGGAGCATCCGCCTGAGAAGAATAAGTAACGATTTCCCAGGCATCTTTTTGCGCGAGTAAACTCAAAGCAAGCTGGTTATTGAGCGCATGACCTGACTTGCAGGCGACATAACGCGCGACCAAAGGTTTGCCAATCAAATACAAGTCGCCCACGGCATCCAATATCTTGTGTTTGACGAACTCGTCGTCGTAACGCAATCCATCCGAATTCAGCACGCGGTACTCGTCCATCACAATCGCGTTATCAAGGCTTCCGCCACGCGCCAAACCCATCGAGCGTAATGCTTCAACTTCGTTGACGAAACCAAACGTGCGTGCGCGTGCGATCTCTTTTACATAAGACTGCGTCGAAAAATCGATTTCCGCAAAATTCGAGGTTGAATTGATGGCGGGATGACGAAAATCGATCGAAAAAGCGAGAGCGAAGCCGTCATATGGCTCAAGCCTGGCCCATTTGGCCTGAGGCCCCTCTCCCTCGCTCACCTCAACAGTCTTGAGGACGCGCAAAAATTTCTTCGGTGCGTTTTGCTCTTCGATACCTGCGGAGCGCAGGAGATAAATAAAAGTCGCAGCGCTGCCATCCATAATAGGGACTTCTTCGGCGGTCAAATCGACATGGAGATTATCGATTCCCAGCCCTGCCAGTGCAGACATCAAGTGCTCGACCGTGGATACCCTGCCAGCGCCCTCTCCGAGCACGGAAGCCATGCGCGTATCACGCACCATAGCCGCCTGAGCGGGAATATCAACCACCTCGGGCAAATCTACCCGGTGAAAGACAATCCCCGTATCCGGCGCAGCTGGACGCAGCGTCAGCTCGACCCGACGGCCAGAGTGCAGACCGACACCAGTCGTCTTAACGAGATTTTTAAGCGTGCGTTGGCGAAACATAAATCGAAGCTAATTCCTTGAAAACTAGCACTATTGTAGCGTTTTTGTCGATTGTTGCACTGCAATTTTCAGACGACAATGCACCCGAGCTTGGGGAAGCCCGGGTGCGACGCCAAAACCCTCAAGAGGCTTTAGGCATAGGGAGTCAGTTTTTATCCCCGATTAGTCTGCCTGACGACGCAAGAAAGCAGGAATGTCATAGTGCTCCATTCCAGCCGTTTCCAGAGCGCGCACTTGGGCTGTCGCCTGTGTGCGTGGATTACGCAACACGGATGGCACGCCAAGATCTTGACCATTGCCAACAGGCATATTGTCAGTACCCGTGCGCTGCATCTCCATCGGCTCAGACACTAGAACGGGACGGCTTTGCGCGCGGCCCAATCCAGTCGCCACAACTGTCACACGCAGGTTGTCGCCCATCGAATCGTCATAAGCCGTACCAAAGATCACTGTCGCTTCTGGCGAGGCAAAGCCGCTGATGTGATCCATGATCGCGCGCGTCTCTTTCATCTTAAGCGAGCTGCTTGCTGTGATGTTGACCAGCACACCGCGGGCACCATTCAAGTTGACGCCCTCGAGCAATGGACATGCCACGGCCTGTTCGGCGGCAATCTTGGCACGATCCGGACCAGAGGCCATCGCAGTGCCCAGCATCGCCTGTCCCTGCTCACCCATAATCGTCTTGACGTCTTCAAAGTCGACGTTCACGTTACCTTCAACGTTGATGATTTCGGCGATACCGGCGCAAGCATTGTGCAAGACATCGTCCGCAGCCTTGAAGCAGTCAGCCTGGGTGGCATCCTCGTCCATCAGCTCGTAGAGATTTTCATTCAACACGACGATCAGTGAGTGGACATACTTTGACAATTCATTGATGCCGTCTTCGGACATCTTCATGCGCTTGGCGCCTTCGAAAGAGAAAGGCTTGGTCACGACACCGACTGTCAAAATTCCCAGCTCCTTGGCGACCTCGGCAACCACCGGACCTGCGCCCGTACCTGTGCCACCACCCATACCCGCGGTAATGAACACCATATTGGCGCCATTGAGTGCCGCACGGATCTCTTCGCGCGCCAGCTCTGCTGCTGCGCGACCTTGGTCGGGCTTGGCACCCGCGCCCAAACCAGTGCGACCCAGACGGATCTGAACAGGCGCATTTGTGGCAGCCAATGCTTGCGCATCCGTGTTGCAACAAATGAAATCGACGCCCTGAACACCAGAACGAATCATATGCGAGACAGCATTGCCACCCGCGCCACCGACACCGACCACTTTGATCACTGTGCCTTTATTTGCGTTATCTAACATTTCAAACATCATGATTGACTCCCTCAAGTCTTAAACTTCAAACGTTTCTAAATTCCCCAAACTACCTTTAGAAATCGTTTCAAACTCGGTGCCGACGGCGTCCGCACCGGGCTTGAAACATCTCCTCCTCAAGCCGAATCGCAATATTGCTCATCGACTTGTTTGATGTCCGAAGACATCAATTCAGTGCATAAACCATTCTTTCATGCGCGCAAGAATAGCTTTGAAACTTCCTGACTGCTGCGTAAATTTTCGACCCCGCAACCGCTGCATGCGTGCCTCGCCCAACAGACCCATCACCGTTGAAAATCTGGGACTGCGCATCACATCGGCCAAACTGCCGTCATACTCGGGAACCGCTACGCGCACAGGCTTCAGAAAGACATCTTCTGCCAGCTCAACCATACCGGGCATCATCGACGTGCCGCCTGTCAGCACGACGCCGGAGGACAGCAAGTCTTCATAACCCGACTCGCGGATCACTTGCTGGACCAGGCCGAACAGTTCCTCGACGCGAGGTTCAATGACTGCACCCAGCGCTTGACGTTTGACCTGGCGCGGACCGCGATCACCGAGTCCGGGCACCTCGACTACCTCATCGGGACTGGCGAGCACTTGTTTGGCGACACCGAAGCGCAGCTTGATGTCCTCGGCATCTGGAGTTGGCGTACGCAGCATCGCCGCGATGTCACTCGTGATTTGATCGCCCGCGATCGGTAATACTGCGGTGTGACGAATAGCACCACCTGTATAAATCGCAACATCTGTCGTACCGCCGCCGATATCAATCAGCACAACGCCCAATTCTTTTTCGTCCGCAGTCAAACACGCCAGACTCGAAGCCAGGGGCTGCAAAATCAAATCCTGAACTTCCAATCCGCAGCGACGCACACACTTCACAATGTTTTGAGCAGCGCTTACAGCACCTGTCACGATGTGCACTTTGACTTCGAGACGCAACCCACTCATTCCAATCGGTTCGCGGATATCCTCTTGTCCATCCACGATGAATTCTTGCGTCAACACATGCAAGACTTGCTGATCTGTAGGAATATTGACAGCCTTCGCGGTTTCAATCACGCGCGCCACATCAGTCGCTGTCACTTCTTTGTCCTTGACCGCAACCATGCCACTCGAGTTAAAGCTGCGGATATGGCTTCCGGCGATACCGGTGTACACATCCCGAATCTTGCAGTCCGCCATGAGCTCAGCCTCTTCGAGCGCGCGCTGAATGGAGTTCACAGTGGTCTCGATATTGACCACCACTCCTTTGCGCATGCCTCTGGACTCATGTTGGCCCAAGCCAAGCACTTCAAAACGTCCCTCTGGCAGTACCTCGGCTACCACAGCAACTACTTTGCTGGTGCCGATATCGAGGGCGACGATCAGATCCTTGATGTCACGGGTCATGGCGTTATCGTTTCTTCTTGAGTTGAGGGTTTTCGGGTAAGGCTGCAAGTGTGAGTGCAAAGCCATTGGGATAGCGCAGGTCGGCGTGCGTCACCGCACGATCGCCAATTTTTTGAGTGGCCTGAGGCAGAGCTTGAACAAAACGCTGAATGCGAGCCGCAAATGGCAAGGCACCTGGAATGCCGCCTTGTGGATCCGGCGCATCCGCACCCGGATCGCGTCCAAGCGCCAAGGTCATGCCGTTCGACAGCGTGACCTGCCAAGCCAAGCGGTCGCTGAGCGAAAGTTTTTGCACGGTGACATCCAGAGGCGCAAACCAGCGCTCGAGCTCCGCATAACGATTGACAACCAGACCTTCCTTGCCCTCGGGACCTTCGAACTGAGGCAACGCCACATCGTCGTCGAGCTCGCCCTGGTTGGCCGTAAACACCTGCCCCCACGTATTGATCATCTGACTGTCGTTCCAGAGCGCGAATGGCTGCTGCTCTTCGATTGTCACTCTGATCGCATTGGGCCAAATACGGCGCACGGAAGCCGATCGCACCCAAGGCGCCTCTTCGAATACGCGCTGCGCCTCGGCGAGGTTGATCGTGAAAAAGTTGCCTGTGAGATTGCCGGCGATCGCATTTTGGATGCTCGCGGGTGTCACGTAATGCAGAGTCGTATTGGGTGCCGGTTCGATTTCGATCGCCTGCAAATCGAACTGTGGTCGTTGAATCAGCCAATAGATCCCTCCGGCCAGCATGGCCAGCACTGCCAGCACCGCGAGGGTGTTGGCGAGTCGGTTGATCGTACGGGCTTCGTTCCACACAAATAACTCCGCTTATCCTTGAACCTGACCGGCGCGTCCGACTTTGCAACGCGCATCTTTCAATATGTGCATACACAATTCCGGATAGTCCATTCCCACTGCTTTCGCAGCCATCGGCACCAACGAGTGCCCCGTCATTCCAGGCGAGGTATTCATCTCGATGAGCCAGGGACGATCTTGCGTATCCAGAATCACATCCGCGCGTCCCCAACCCTCGCAACCCAGCGCGCGATAGGCTCGTACACTCAGCTCGGCGATATGCGTCGCCAACGCTGGTGAAATCGGTGCCGGACAACGATACTGTGTGTCATCGGAAAAATACTTGTTCTGATAGTCGTAATTACCGCCAGGCGCCACTATCTCGATCAGCGGCAGCGCACGGGCTGTCGCGCCTCTACCAAGCAGTGCCACCGTCAACTCTCGACCTGTAATGAACTGCTCTGCAAGCACGACTTCATCAAATTTTGACGCATGTCTATAACCATCAAGCAACGCCGAGGCCTCGCTCACTTTGACAATACCCAAGGTCGAACCTTCATGCGGGGGTTTCATCATCATTGGCAAGCCCAAGCTTGCTGCAGCTGACGCGACCTGTGTCTCATGGGCCAACTCTGCATAGCCCGGCGTAGGCAAACCCGCCTCAAGCCAGACGCGCTTTGTCATGATTTTGTCCATTGCCAGACTTGAAGCCATCGGACCACTTCCCGTATAGGGAATCCCCAACAACTCCAGTGCGCCTTGAAGGGTTCCGTCTTCGCCGTAACGACCGTGTAATGCGATAAAGACTCGCTCGAAACCTTGCTGCGCCAAATCGGAAAGGCTGCGCGTGCCTGTGTCGAACAGATGCGCGTCGACGCCCAAGCTGCATAGCGCAGCATGCACACCCGTGCCTGACATCAAAGACACTTCGCGCTCGGCTGACTTGCCGCCATACAACACACCGACTTTACCGAAACCGTGGCTGCTCATCGCATGCTCCCTAGTTGCTCCGGGACTTTACTGATCGACCCCGCACCCATGACAATCACGACATCGCCAGCCTGCGCGAAATTTGAAATCGCCTCTGGCATGGCCGCAACGTCCTCGACAAAAACAGGTTCGACTTTGCCTGCGACACGGACTCCGCGAGCCAAGGCTCGACCGTCCGCCGCGACCAGGGCGGGCTCACCTGCGGCATAGACTTCGGTCAACAACACCGCATCCGCAGAACTCAAGACCTTCACAAAGTCTTCAAAACAATCTCTGGTCCGCGTATAGCGATGCGGCTGAAACGCCAGGACAATCCGTCTGTCGGGCCAAGCCCCGCGCGCGGCCGCCAATGTTGCCGCCATCTCAACTGGATGATGTCCGTAGTCGTCGATCACACTGAACTTTCCGCCACCCTTGGCCGGGAAGTCGCCCACTTGGGTAAATCGTCTGCCCACACCACCGAACTGAGCCAGCGCCTTGACAATCGACGCATCGTCCACACCCAGCTCTGTCGCAACCGAAATGGCTGCAAGTGCATTCAGAACGTTATGCATGCCGGGCAAATTCAACTCGACGGATATCTTGGGTAGCGCACCGTGGCGCGATTGCCTCTCGACATCGAACAACATCCGCGTGCCTGTCGCGCGCACGTGAGTCGCACGAACCTGAGCATCGCTATTGATCCCATAGGTCGTGACAGGCCTAGACACAAACGGCAAAATCTCGCGAACATTCGCATCATCGGAACACACAATCGCACTGCCATAAAAAGGCAAGCGCTGTGTAAACTCGACAAAAGCGCTCTTGAGCTTGGCGACGTCGTGACCATAAGTATCCATATGGTCTGCATCGATATTGGTGATGATGGCCATCACTGGCAACAAATTCAAAAATGAAGCATCGGATTCATCGGCTTCGACAACAATAAAATCGCCCTGTCCAAGCCCCGCGTTTGCGCCCGCCGAGTTCAGTCTGCCGCCAATCACGAATGTTGGATCCAGTCCACCCGCCGCGAGGACACTCGCGACCAAACTGGTGGTCGTGGTTTTTCCATGCGTTCCAGCCACCGCGATACCACGTTTTAAACGCATCAGCTCTGCCAGCATGACCGCACGCGGCACAACAGGAATCCTCGCTTCACGCGCCGCAATCACTTCAGGATTGTTATTCGCGACTGCAGTCGACGTGACAATCGCATCGGCACCTTTGACATTCGCGGCCTGATGACCAAGAGAGATCGTCGCACCGAGAGAAGCCAAGCGTTGCGTGACCGCAGACTGGGATAAATCTGAGCCAGAGATTCGGTAACCAAGATTGAGCAATACCTCAGCGATTCCGCTCATTCCGGAACCACCAATTCCCACGAAGTGGATATGCTCGATACGATGCTTCATTTCACCACTCCGACTAACTCTTCACAAATATTCGCGATCCGCTGTGCAGCGAGCGGACGTGCATGGACACGCGCGCGCTGAGCAACTGCGGCAAGCTCCTGACGATTGCGCAATCCGAGCCATTCAGACAAGCCCGCTGCCGTCATGCTCTCTTGCTGCATCAACCAGGCCGAACCATCGTCACTTAAAAACCTTGCATTCGCTGTTTGATGATCATCCACTGCGTGTGGATACGGCACAAACAAGGCTGCGACACCGGCCGCGGCCACTTCGGCCACAGTCATGGCCCCCGCCCTGCAAATCAGGATATCCGCCTGGCCCAACGCATCAGCCATATTGTCGATAAAAGCCACACACTCTGCGCGCACACCGGCTTGCTGGTAAGCGAGCTTGAGCGCATCCAGATGCTGCGCGCCTGACTGATGCAAGATCTCTGGACGCTGCGACTCAGGCAAACGGGCAATCGCCTCAGGGAGCATATTGTTCAACGCTGTGGCGCCAAGGCTTCCGCCTACCACTAGCAGACGTAATGCTCCGGTCCGCTGTGAGTAGCGTTGGAGAGGATCTTCCAGGGCGACAACCTCGTGACGCACAGGATTACCCACAACCTCCGCGCCCACCAAAGCGCCGGGAAAACCAGCCAGGACACGCTTTGAAATCCTGGCCAGCACTTTATTTGCCATGCCAGCAATCGCGTTCTGCTCATGCAGCACCAGAGGCCGAGCGCGCAAGGCGCTCACGACACCACCGGGAAATGAAACATAGCCACCCATGCCCAGCACAACATTCGGACGGATCTTTGAAAAGTGGCCCCAAGCCTGCCACAGGGCACGCATCAGCAAGAATGGCGCGACTGCTTTGGCACGCAAACCACGACCACGGAGTCCCGCAAAACGCAGTGGCGCCAACTCATAACCACGAGCAGGCACGATTTGACCTTCCATTTTTTCCGGATGGCCAAGCCAACGTACCGTCCAACCGCGGTCTCGCAAGACATCAGCGACTGCGAGGCCCGGCATGATGTGTCCGCCCGTACCGCCAGCCATGATCAAAATCGTCGGGGATGTCGTCATGTCCGGACTCCCCGCATCAAGTTTCTATTTTCAAAATCCACGCGCAGCACAACAGCCACCGCGATCATATTCATCAATAAGCCGGAACCACCGTAGCTCACCATGGGCAAGGTCAAGCCTTTTGTTGGTAGTAAGCCGAGCACGACGCCTATGTTGATGAATGACTGGACGCCAAACCACAAACCGACGCCTTGTGCGACCAAACCACCAAAGACCCTTTCCATCGCGATCGCTTGCCGACCAATTTCAAAACAGCGCTGAACCACCACGGCGAACAAGGTAATGACAAGCATGATGCCAACAAAGCCAAGCTCCTCGCCGATCACCGCAACAATGAAGTCTGTGTGGGCTTCGGGCAAGTAATGCAATTTTTCAACACTTCCACCCAGGCCAACTCCCGTCCACTCGCCACGTCCGACAGCCATGAGTGAATGCGAAAGCTGATAGGCGGTGGACTGCGCATAATCCGGATTCCAAGGATCAAGATATGCAAACACGCGCTCACGGCGCCATGGGGACAACCAGATAATCAAAGAAAAACCCAACAGTAAAATGCCGGCGAGCGAGGAAAAGATCCGGGCATTAATTCCACCCAAAAATAGAATGCCCATCGAGATCGCGACGATCACCATCAACGCACCCAGGTCGGGCTCTTTAAGCAAAAGAAAAGCCACCACGCCCAAAATCACCGCGATGGGCAAAAAGCCTCTCAACAAGCTGTGCAGGTAGAGTTTTTTACGAATCACGTAATCAGCGGTAAAAAGTATCACTGCGAACTTCATCAACTCGGATGGCTGAAATGCGACCGGTCCAATGGGTATCCAGCGCATTGCATTGTTCACCTTTCTTCCAATTCCTGGAATGATGACCAGTACTAACAAAATACCTGCGAAACAAAATATGCCAATCGTCAATTTGCGCCAGGCATTCATCGGCACAGTCAGCACCATCGCGCAGATAAACATGCCAATGGCCACAAAGGCGGATTGGCGCAATACGTAGGAATAGCGGCCATATCCGCCTGCACGCGGACCATCGGCCAGCGCGATCGCAGCCGAATACACCATCAAAATACCCAAACCGACCAAGATGCTGGTCGCAATCACCAAGGGCAAATCGTAGTTGCGCATGGTTGTGCGGCCAGGCGATACGGCATTGACGCTTCCAGTCAGTTCAGCGAAGAGGCTCATACCACCTCCCCTTGATCCAGCGCGAGATCGGTGACTGCGCTGACAAATACTTGACCACGATGCGGATAATTTTGAAACATGTCAAAGCTTGCGCAGGCCGGAGACAAGACAACAGCGTCGCCTTCCTGTGCCTTGGCAAATGCTTGTGTGACAGCTTCACCCATGTCTGCCGCGAACACGATTGGCACTTCAGCAGGTGCGAGCACTTGTGCCAGAATCGTTGCATCTTGTCCGATCAGAACCACTGCGCAAACGTGTCTTTTCACAACTGGAATCAGTGGCTCGAAATTTTGACCTTTGCCCACGCCACCGGCAATCAAAACGATTCGTCGACCCAGACCTTCAAGTCCGGCTGCCGTCGCACCGACATTGGTGCCTTTGCTGTCGTTAAAGAAATCGACGCCGCGGACACTGCGCACAAACTCCATGCGATGAGGTTCGCCTTGATACTCACCCGCTGCGCGCAGCATAGGCGCCCACTTGGCGCCACAAGCGCGAGCCAGTAATAGCGCCGCCTGGCAATTCAGCGCATTATGCAACCCCTTGATGCCCAATGCCTCAACGGGCATTAAGCGCACCATCCGACCCGCTTGGCGCTCAGGCGCAGGCGCATTTTTCTTGCGTCGAACCGGCGCTGGCAGATCGTCTTCAAATTCGGTCGCCTCGGAAGAACACAACCACATGACATCGTGACTGGTTTCAATGCCGAGATCGCCTGTCAACATAGGCGCATCGCGTCCAAAACTACGCACATTCATCGCGCCTTGATTCGAAACAAGCGCCATCACATTCGCATCGTCACGATTCAGGACGATTTGCTGTGCCATGCTAAAAATTCTGGCTTTGGCATCACTGTATGCCTGCATCGTGACATGCCAGTCCAGATGATCTTGCGTGAGATTCAAGACTGTCGCAGCCGCGAGATCGAGGCTACGTGTCGTTTCAAGCTGAAAACTGGAGAGCTCAAGGACCCAGACTTCCGGCAAATCCCGATGGTCCAAGGCTTCCATCAGCGCATGTAACGCCGCAGGACTAATATTGCCCGCAGCCTTAGCACTCAGTCCAGACGCCTCGAGCATGCGACGCGTGAGTGCCGTCACGGTGGTCTTGCCGTTTGTACCCGTCACACCAAGCACTTTTGGCGAATACGCTTGCGACGACTTCAAATCCTGAAGCGCGCGGGCGAACAACTCGATCTCGCCTGTAATCTCAACATTGCGAGACTGCGCAGCCTCAAGCAGCTCACGTACAGGTGACATTCCCGGCGCCAGACCAGGACTCAAGACGAGCTGATCGACTTCATCAAGCAAAGTCTCAGCGAAGGTGTCGCAACCAAGATGCCACTCAACGCGCGATGGGTCCAACTCGGCTTGCAGTGCCTCAAATCCCGCAGGCGTTGCGCGCGTATCCGCGATACGCAACAGCGCACCATTGCGCGCGCACCAACGCGCTGCGGCAATACCAGTCTCACCGAGTCCTAAAATCAGGACGCGTGTCGGGAAACTGGAGGCGGAAACGATATCGCTCATCGAATCTTCAAAGAAGACAAACCAATCAACACCAGCATCATGCTGATGATCCAAAAACGAATGACGACCTGAGTTTCTTTCCAGCCGCCCACTTCAAAATGATGATGTAAAGGAGCCATCCGCAACACACGTCTGCCTTCGCCATATTTGCGCTTGGTGTACTTGAACCAAAACACCTGGATCATGACCGACAGAGTCTCAGCAACAAAGACTCCGCCCATGATGAACAAAACAATCTCTTGCCGCACGATGATCGCAATCGTGCCGAGCATGCCACCCAAAGCAAGTGCCCCGACATCCCCCATGAAGACTTGGGCTGGATGTGCGTTGAACCAGAGAAAAGCGAGACCCGCTCCAGCCAGTGCCGCACAAAGCACCATCAACTCTCCTGCACCCGGAACGTAGGGAAACAAAAGGTATTTTGAATAGTCGACACGACCCACGACATAGGCAAATACGCCCAGCGCGGATCCCACCATGACCGTGGGCATGATCGCCAAGCCATCCAGACCATCGGTCAGATTGACTGCGTTACTCGTTCCCACAATGACAAACCAGCTCAAAGCCACAAAGCCGAACACACCCAGTGGATAGGTGATTGTCTTGAAGAACGGAACCATCAGATCAGTACGCGTCGGCAAATCAAGCGTGAAACCACTCATCACCCAGTCGCGCATCAGCGGCCAGACATTGGCGGTGGCGGGCGCGGAGACCGCAAAAGTCAGATAAACCGCAGCCACAAAACCGATCAGCGCTTGCCAGAAGAATTTCTTACGGGCTGGCATTCCCTCTGGATCACGATGCACAACCTTCTTGTAATCATCCACCCAGCCAATCCAGCCAAACCCGAAGGTCACGAGCAAAACGACCCAGACAAAACGATTTGTCCAATCTGCCCACAATAAAGTGCTCACGCCAATTGAAATCAAGATCAAGGCACCACCCATCGTGGGTGTCCCCGTTTTGATCAAATGAGTCTGCGGACCATACGCGCGCACAGCTTGACCAATTTTGAGAGAAGTCAGACGACCAATGACATACGGACCCGCAATCAAGCCAATCAAAAGAGATGTGGCGCACGCAAGCACCGCGCGCAAAGTGATGTACTCAAACACCGCAAAGCTGCGTACGTGGTTGTCGGCGATCCAGCCAAACAGTTCATACAGCATGCTTCACCACTTCCCCGGGGTTGACCCCTGTTGCTTTTAGATAATCTTTCACGATGCGCTCCATGCGCATAAATCGCGAGCCCTTCACCAAGACGCTTGCGGCAGATAGCGCGCACAGTTGTTCGCAGACTGCGTCAACCGAGGTGCCAATGATCGCGCCATCACCATAAGCTTGCGCGGTTTCCCGCGTGGCCTCACCCAACGTGAACAGATGTTCAATGCCGCGCGCACGCGCATAGGCACCCACTTCCCGATGCATTTCTGGTCCGTGATCACCGACTTCACCCATGTCGCCCAGTACGAGTACGCGCGGAGCAGGCAAGCTGGCCAACACATCAATGGCGGCACGTACTGAATCCGGATTTGCGTTGTAAGTGTCGTCGATTAAAACCCGTTGCCCGGACAACCGATGTGTTTGCATCCTGCCCGATACAGCCTGGAATCCATTGAGCCCGTCAACAATCGCTTGCAAGGGCGCACCGACTGACTGGGCGCACCCCGCAGCAGCAAGCGCATTACGTACATTATGCAAACCGGGCACTGGCAAACTGATCCGGCACGATCCGCCTGGAATGTTCAGCGTAAAAGACGAACCCAACGCATCGGCCTCAACGTCACTCGGCCAGACATCGGCCTGAGCGCTCATGCCAAACCGCAGGCAAGCGTGTTGTGCGCAGAGACTTTCCCAAAGGGGCGAAAACTCCTCGTCCGCAGGAAAAACTTTCACACCCTTTGCACGCAATGCACCAAACACAGCAGCATTCTCTCGCGCGACGGCCTCCACGCTTTCCATGAACTCCTGATGCTCGCGCTGCGCGTTATTCACAAGCGCAACCGTCGGCTCAACAAGAGCAGCAAGCACTTCGATTTCTCCGGGGTGATTCATCCCGAGTTCAATGACAGCGGCCTGATGACTCTTGCGTAAACGCATCAGTGTCAACGGCACACCCAGTTCATTATTCAAATTACCCACAGTGGCCAGACGACCTTCATTTCCCAGCCAGGCAGCCAGAATCGCCGCGATCATTTCCTTGGTGGTCGTCTTCCCATTACTGCCTGTCACCGCGATCATCGGAATGGAAAATTGCATTCTCCAAGCATGACCGAGCGCCAACAAGGCCGCACGTGTATCTCCCAGCGCAACTTGAGGCAAGTCGACTGATGCGTCGACCGCGTCGACAATGGCTGCGCACGCGCCCGCCTCGGCGACCTGCTTCAAATACGCATGTCCATCAAAATTTTCGCCGCGCAAGGCAACAAATACGGCGCCGGAGTCCAATTTGCGTGAATCAGTCTGTACCGGCCTGCCTTGCATCAGAACAAATGCGGCCTGAGCCCACTGCCTATCATCAAACGCATGACGAACACCACGCACTTCCTGATAGGTCTCATGTCCTTTTCCAGCAATCAGGATGACGTCCGAAGGCTCTGCGCCAAAAATAGCCTGAAGAATTGCCTCGGCCCGATCCTGAATGATCCGTACATGTTGTGATTGGCCGGGAATATCTGCGATGATATCCGCCACAATAGAAGCGGGATCCTCTTGACGAGGATTATCACTGGTCACAATCACCTGGTCGGCCAAGCGCTGAGCGATCGTGCCCATGATGGGGCGCTTGCCGGCATCACGATTTCCACCGCAACCAAACACGCACAAGAGTCTTCCCTGTCTGCTCTGCGCGATTGGACGCAGCGTCCTGAGTACGCGTTCAAGTGCATCTGGCGTATGCGCGTAATCCACCACCACAAGGGGGACAGGAGCGTCTTGCATGACAGGCAAGACACGTTCGAGTCGTCCATCCACAGGGGCGAGTTGTTCAATTGTTCGGCTGATTTTTTCCAAGCTCCAGCCTAACGCTTGCAAAAGGCCGGCGACACAAAGCAAATTAGAAACGTTGTGGGTACCTAAAGCGTGACTCTGTACCTGCTCCTGCAAGCCTTGTGACTTGAGCAAGAAAGACATGCCCGCTGCCTCGGTCCTCAATTCGCTCGCTGTAAGTGTTGCCGAGTCCGCCTGTTTGGAAATACTGTAAGTCAGTGCCTGACAATTCACGCTGTGGGAAAGCCGTACACCGACAGGATCGTCAAGATTCAGCACAGCGAAACGCAAGCCAGGCCATGCGAAAAGCTTGCTTTTAGCGCTTTCATAGGCCTGCATGGTCTGATGATAGTCAAGATGATCGCGCGACAGGTTCGTAAATCCTGCAACGTGGATCCGGACACCCTCGAGACGCCCTTGGTCGATACCGATGGATGAAGCCTCCATCGCCACATGCGTTGCGCCTTCTTCGCGCAACAACGCCAATGTTCGATGAAGCGAAATCACATCAGGTGTCGTCAACTGACCTGGAACAAGTCGTCCATCCGGATAAGTCACGCCCAGCGTTCCAATCACACCGACGCGTTGACCATCGTGCTTCAAGGCCTGCGAGACCCAATCCACGCAGCTTGTCTTGCCGTTTGTGCCCGTGACAGCCAAAACCGTCAAACTGGCCGAGGGCTTTTCATACCAAAGGTCCGCCAGCGTACCTAAACGTCTGACCAAGTGCTGCACGACAAAAAGCGGGACCGCATATTCAGAGGGCTGCCAGCCCTCGACTGTATCGCCATGCATCAAAACGGCCGCAGCGCCATGCTCAATCGCCGCTTCGATAAAAGCGCGGCCATCACCTTTTCTGCCCGGACATGCCACAAATATATCGCCACGCGACACCATGCGAGAGTCGGCATGCAAGTGCGCGCCACATTCAACCGTCCGTCGCAGCAGGGCAATCAGGTTCTCGTCAGAGGTGCGATCATCGATTAGCACGGAGCGTGTCATCGTGCGCCTCCCTGACCTGTCGCGACGACCGCAGAAGTAAACGGCGCGTCCGGCTGTACGCCCATAATTCTGAGCGTACTACCCACAATCGAGGAAAACACTGGTGCAGCAACCAAGCCACCGTAGTAGACACCGGCGCTCGGCTCGTCGATCGTCACGGCCACTACGATGCGAGGATCAGAGACTGGTGCAAAACCCACAAACGAACCGCGATATCTGCTCGTGCTATACCGTCCATCGACGATTTTTCGAGCGGTACCGCTTTTGCCCGCAACACGATAACCCTGAACGGCGGCGGCCTTGGAGCCATCAGGTCCAGCTGCTGCCTCGAGCATCAAACGCACTTTCTTGGCCACATCAGGCGTGTAAATCCGCGTCGTCGCGAGAGGTGTCTCACGCTTGACCAGAGACAAACCGACCATATCGCCGTCACGCGCAAAAGCGGTATAGGCGCGCGCCATCTGCAGCAATGAAACCGACAAGCCATAGCCATAAGACATGGTGGCTTTTTCAATCAAACGCCATCTCTCCCAGGGTCTGAGTCGACCCGCCGCAGCACCGGGAAAACCTGTCTGGGGAACTTGACCAAGTCCCAGATCATTGAAGCGCGCCCACATTTCACGAGATTCGAGTTTTTCGGAAATCAAGGTCATGCCGATATTGCTCGATTTCAACAACACACCACCCGTGTCGAGCACACCATTTGGTTTGACGTCGCTGATTGTCGAGCCCTGATAGGCGAACTTTCCGTTACCTGTTCTGAACTGAGTCGTCGGCGTAATACGATTGAGCTCGAGAGCCAACGCAACCGTGAATGGCTTCATGATCGAACCAGGCTCGAAGGTATCGGTCAGCGCCTGATTCCGCATGTTTCCGCTTCGGAAAGATTCACGCTTGTTCGGATCATAGGTCGGCATGTTTCCAAGCGCGAGTATTTCACCTGTTTTGACATCGATCACGACCGCTGCGGCGCCTTTGGCTTTTGTGCTGGCCATTACGTCCTGAAGCGCGCGATAGACCTGATACTGAATTCGAGTATCGATTGATAATTTAATGTCACGGCCATCTTCAGGAGTATCGATTTCGCGGACATCGTCAATATTTCGACCCATCCTGTCTTTCATGACGCGTCGGCTTCCCGCGCGCCCCGCAAGCTGATCGTTGAAAGCGAGTTCGACGCCTTCTTGTCCTTTGTCATCGAGGTTGTTCAAGCCCACGATGTTTCCCGTCACCGCTCCCTCTGGATAAAAGCGACGATTGTCCGGATGCAGACTGATCCCCGCGATATTGAGTTTCTCGATCTTTTTAGCAACATCGAGCGGAACTTGTCGCTTGAGATAGATGAAGTTTCTTTTCTCGTCAGCGATTCTTTTGCGTAATTCAGCGACTGGCATCTCAAGCAAATCAGCGAGGCTTTGCAACTTTGCGGCAGAAGCCTCGCGGTATTGCCGTGGCTGAAACGCAATAGCGTTGGCCGGAATACTGGCCGCCAACACGACGCCATGGCGATCGAGGATTTTTCCACGGCTTGCGTGCAGGGTGAGTGTGTGCTCGTAACGCTTCTCGCCTTGTTGCTGCAAAAATTCCGTTGTAATGCCCTGCAAGTAAATCGCGCGTCCGGCTAAAGCTAAAAAACCAATGCCAAACAAAATCAGCAATAACCGACCGCGCCACATCGGATAGCTAATCTGAAGCACCGGATTTTTAAAAAAAGGCATACGTCTCATCGCACGCCTCCGCGCGAACTTGACTGCGCACCAGTCTGCTCCGTAGCCTTGGCCGGTGCGACGTTACTCGACTGACTTAGACTTGGCTGAGAAACGTAAACAGTGCGGTCAGGCACAATCCCCGTCATCTTGAGCTCTTCGCGCGCCAGACGATCGACCTTGGAATTGCTCGACTCGGCGGCGCGATCCAGCTGGAGTCTTCTCCATTCGATTTCAAGTTCGCGCGACTGCGCCTTGTAGCGATCAAGTTGATCGTAGAGTTGCCGGGCCTGATACCGAGCCGTCACGAGAGACAAAGCCGACGCCATCAAGACCAGACCAACCAGGACGCAGACTCGACCCATCAGCGTCCTCCCCGTTTGTGTCGAGAGCCCGACTCGATCGGTGCGGGCGAAAAGGTCGCCGCGCCACCTGATGGCAAAGCCGTTGAAGTCCGCTCAGCCACGCGCAAAACAGCAGAACGCGAACGAGGATTCTCACTGATTTCACTGTCCGAAGGCAGCACACGCGCTAAGGCGAGCAGTACAGGCTGAGGCATTTCGCTTTCGCGAAGGGGGAGGCGGGCGTACGCAGCTTCCGGACGGGATGCTGCGGTGATGAACTGCTTGACGACGCGATCTTCCAGAGAGTGGAAGCTAATCACGGCCATACGTCCGCCTGTTTTCAATAATGTCAGAGTTGCCTGGAGGGCGCCCTCGAGCTCTTCGAGCTCCCGATTGATGTAAATCCGTAAAGCTTGAAAGGTGCGTGTAGCCGGATGCTGGCCCTTTTCGCGCGTGCGAACGGTGCTTGACACGAGCTCGGCGAGGTCGAGCGTGGTAAGCAGCGGACTTGTTGCGCGGCGAGCAGCAATCGCCTTTGCAATCTGAAAAGCAAACCGTTCTTCGCCATATCGAACTATGACCTCCCGCATCTCATCAACACTAGCCAGCGCCAACCATTGCGCCACTGTCTCACCGCGCGTCGTGTCCATCCGCATATCGAGCGGACCTTCGCGCATAAAAGAAAACCCTCTTGCGGCATCGTCGATCTGCGGTGAAGAAACCCCCAGATCCAACATCACCCCATCTACTTCACTCACGCCCAGAGCCGACAAGGCACTCAACATGTCACCAAAGCCCTCGTGGATGACCGTCACACGACGATCCTGACGAGCCAACTCTTGCGCCACCTCAATAGCCTGCGGATCCTTATCAAATACAAACAGCCTTGCGTCCGGATTTAACTTTTCCAGCAACAATCTCGAGTGCCCGCCACGTCCGAACGTGCCATCAACAAAAATCCCAGACAATCGTGTCGTCTGGAAATCCGTGTTGGCCGAAGTCTTCGATGCGCGCTTACCATAATCAGGCAACACCAAGGATTCGACAGTCGGCTCGAGCAGCACGGGCCGATGGCTGAACACAGTCACGGACTAAAACGAAAACTGATTTAAAACATCACCCATGCCTTGCGACAAATCAGCAGCCTCTCGGCGCGTCAAAGCAGCGGCATCCCATAATTCGAAGTGCGCACCCATCCCCAACAACATGACGTCACGCGACATACCCGCTGCCAGCCTGAGCTCAGGCGCCACAAGCACACGCCCAGAGCCATCAATCTCGACGTCTTGAGCATTACCGAGCAGCAAACGCTGAAGCGCACGCGCCGACATGGGAAATGCGGCGATTTGTTCCCGCTTTTGCTCCCACTCGGGCCGTGGATAGACCAGCAAACAACCGTCGGGGTGTCGTGTAATCGTCAGACAGCCTTGCGCCTGCTCGACCAGAGCGTCGCGATGCCGGGTCGGGATATTGATCCGACCTTTTGCATCCAGCGTGAGCGCACTACTTCCTTGAAACACCGAATTACCCCACTTAGTTGCACAAATATGCACTTTTCACCACTCTAAGTGAATGATTAATTCTGGTCAAGCTGGAAATAGGATTTTTTTCAATGGCGACAAGGACTTAGAGTCGTTTTTGCACAAGTCACAAAAACGAAATAATCAAATAAATCATGCGATTGGGACATCTAGTAAATGTTGAATATCAACACTTAACATAGGGATAACCCCGAGGAGGGTGCAAGAGAAGTGCAAGACAGATCTATAGGCCGGATTCTGTAGACCCATTTGCATGGGTCGGCAATCATTCCTCTGGGCATTTCATTGCTGAAATGCTCTAGCCACCTACCCGCATACTTGGACGGAGCCGCCCGTCGTGGCCGAAACCACACGCATGCCTATTTGGTGTTGCTCCGGATAGAGGTTGCCGCGTTTCACCCTGCAATGCCAGGCTCGACAAGCGAACCCTACACCACGGCTACACCGTGGCGGTGCGCGCCTTGCGGCACACCCTCACTGCAGACTCGTCTCTGTGGCCCTAGTCCTCGCCGTCCACACGCTTGCGCATGGGACGACGGACGGTCGTTAACCGTTATCCCGCCCTGTGGAGTCCGGACCTTCCTCGATGCACGAAGCACCGCGATTGCCCGATCTGTCTTGCGCTTGCATTGTAAGGCCATACCGGCCAAGCCAACTCCTGCGACAATAGCGGACTCAACTTCTTTTTCCAGCCGCATCAAACATGTCTAGCCAAGCCCTGATTACCCTCAACGCCGTTCACCTCGCTTATGGTCACCACCCGCTTCTTGACGGAGCGGATCTAGCCATTCACGCGCATGAACGCATTGGCTTGATTGGGCGCAATGGCGCCGGCAAATCCTCACTACTTCGTTTGCTCGACGGCCGCACACAACCGGATGATGGCACCATCAATATCGCAGGACATGTCAAAGTCGCGACGGTCGAGCAAGAGCCAGAACTCGACGAGACCCTCACAATCGAACAAGCAGTGTTTGGAGAATACGATCCGGATAGTGAAGACTGGAATCGGGCCTCTCGCGTACGCGCCCTCATCGACAAACTGGGGCTGCCTCCTGAAGCGATCGTCGGCACCCTTTCGGGCGGCATGCGCAAGCGCGTGGCACTGATCAGCGCCATGGCCAATGAGCCCAGTCTGTTGCTTTTGGATGAACCGACCAACCACCTGGATCTCGACGGAATCAACTGGCTCGAAAACACACTCAAGCAATGGCCAGGTAGCGCGATTGTCATTACACACGACAGGCGCTTTCTGGATGCAATCGCCACGCGTATCGTTGAGCTCGATCGGGGCGCGCTGCTGAGCTTTCCGGGTAATTTTTCAGAGTGGCAAGTTCGCAAAGCCCAATGGCTCGAGTCCCAGCGTCTGGAAAACGCCCGCTTCGACAAGCTTCTGGCTCAGGAGGAAATCTGGATACGCAAAGGCGTTGAAGCGCGCCGAACACGTAACGAGGGTCGCGTGCGCAGACTCGAACAGCTTCGCCGCGAGCGCGCCGACAGACGTGACCGCCAAGGCAATGTTCAGCTCGCACTTGACGCCGGACAACGCTCCGGAAAACTCGTCGCCGAACTCGAGCACGTCAGCAAGTCCTTTGGCGATCGGTGCGTAGTGAGTGATTATTCGACCACCATCATGCGCGGTGACCGCATTGGCTTGATTGGTCCCAACGGTGCGGGCAAATCAACGCTCCTCAAGCTGATTCTTGGTACCCTGCAGCCCGACAGCGGCACAGTCAAACTCGGCACCAATCTGAGCGTGGCATATTTCGATCAAATGCGTAGTCAGCTCGATGAGAATGCAACGCTGGCCGATGTCATCAACCCTGGAAGCGAATGGATTGAAATCGGTGGCACACGCAAACATGTCATGAGCTATCTCGGTGATTTTTTATTTGCGCCTGCGCGCGCCCACTCACCTGTGAAAAGCCTCTCGGGAGGCGAGCGCGCTCGATTACTCCTGGCGAGACTGTTCGCCCGCCCGGCCAATATTCTGGTGCTGGATGAGCCGACCAACGATCTTGATATCGAAACGCTCGAATTACTCGAGGAGCTCTTGCAAGACTATCCGGGCACAGTCCTGCTTGTCAGCCATGACCGAACCTTTCTGGATAACGTCGTGACACAAACTATCGCCAGCGAAGGAAATGGCCGCTGGAAAGATTATGTAGGTGGATTCGCGGATTGGGAGCGTCAGCGCAAAACCACGCAAGGTCCTTCCGCCATTGCCCAGCTGAAAGCTGCGCCACAACCATCCAGTCAAGTTCCCGACCAAACGCCTGTGGCGACAGGTTCCGCCAATCAGCCTCGGGGGGGCTCAAGTCAAGCCGCTCCGGGCATTGCAGCGACGTCCAGTAGCAAAGCGCGTCCGAACAAGCTTGCGCCTTGGGAGGTGAAAGAGCTCGAACAGCTGCCAATTGAAATTCAACAGCTTGAGCAAGAGCAAGAAGCCCTCGTTGCGGAAATGGGCAACAGCGAGCTTTACAAAAACGATCCAGCCAAGCTGACAACAATTCAGACTCGGCTGACCGAAATCGAAGCCCTACTGGTCAAGCACTTCGCGCGCTGGGAAGCGCTTGAAGCCAGACAATCCTGATTAGGCTCTCACGCGCCACTTCAGCGTTTCACCTGCGGCGAGCGGAACAATCGTCTCCTTTCCAAACGGGAGTTCCGTTGGGATCGTCAAATCCGCTCGCTCCAAAGTCATGGTGCCAGTATTGCGCGGCAACCCATAAAAATCCGGACCTCTGAAACTTGCGAAAGCCTCGAGTCTGTCGATTTTCCCTGCGGCATCAAAAGCCGTTGCATACAACTCCATTGCATGGTGCGCTGTATAACAACCCGCACACCCACAGGCATGCTCTTTGAGGCCTTTGGAGTGCGGCGCACTATCGGTACCTAGAAAGAAACGTGGGCTCTCACTCGTAGCAGCCTCGACCAACGCGCGACGGTGCACTTCGCGCTTCAAAATAGGCAAACAGTAATAATGCGGTCGTACGCCACCCTGAAAAATCGCATTACGGTTGTAAAGCAGATGTTGCGCGGTAATCGTTGCCGCTACAGGCCCCTCTGCATCTCGCACATATTCCGCGCCTTCCTTAGTGGTGATGTGCTCAAAGACGACCTTCAAGGCGGGGAAAGATTTTCGCAAGGGAATCATCACGCGATCAATGAACAAAGCCTCGCGATCAAACACATCCACAGATGGATCGGTGACCTCACCGTGAACCAGCAGTGGCATGCCAATGCGTTGCATCGCCTCTAGCACGGCGCTGCAACGTGCCAGCAAGTCCGTCACGCCAGCATCAGAGTTCGTGGTCGCGCCGGCTGGGTATAGCTTGAACGCCACTGCGGCACCCGATTCGTAAGCTCGAACAGCCTCATCGGGTTGCGTGTTGTCGGTCAAATACAAGGTCATCAAAGGTGTAAAAACGCCCGGTGCCACACCGACTTCGGCTAACGCCTGCTCGATACGCTCGCGATAAGCGACTGCCAACGCCGCGGTCGTGACGGGTGGTTTGAGGTTGGGCATGATGATTGCGCGCGCAAACTGCCGAGCGGTATCACCGACGACAGCCTTGAGGGCTTCGGCATCGCGCAAATGCAAATGCCAGTCGTCAGGACGTGTGATCGTGAGGGTATTTTGTGTCATGCTGATGCTTTATGAGGTGTGGGTTGTTGTGATGGCTGAGGGCGCTATGAAGATTGATAGTGCTCTACAAAGGCATGCTTCGCTCAACAAGCGCGGCAAATGTTGCGCTGCCGACGGGAATCACCTCGTCATTGAAGTCGAATCTCGGATTATGCAGATACCTGCCGTCTTCCGCTCCGCCTTGGCCAAGCCTGAAATAAGCACCGGGCACTTTCTTTAACATGAAAGAAAAATCCTCCGATCCCATGGAGGGCGTCATATCACGCACCACGCGCTCCGATCCGAAAAGCTCAGTCGCCACATCCGCCACAAAATGGGCGTTGGTAGCTGTGTTGATGGTCGCGGGGTAATTACGCTGATAGTGAAACTCCACCGTGGCGCCAAACGCCTCGGCCACCGAATGTATCAAAGCACGCATCCGCGTTTCTACGAGTTGTTGCACAGCATCACTAAAAGTACGAACTGTACCCACAAGTTTTGCCTGACCGGGGATCACGCTTGCTGCCGTGGCATGGCCCGCATTGATATGGCCAAAAGACAAAACCGCCGCCTCCAAAGGATGTACATTTCTGGACACGATCGTCTGAAGCGCAGTCACTAAGTTCGCCGCCACCACGATCGGGTCGATGGTCTGGTACGGGTGCGCGCCATGGCCACCGCGACCTTTGATTGTGATCTCAAATTTGTCCGAAGCCGCCATCATCGGACCCGGATTAATGCCAATCATGCCAGCGGGCAAGCCGGGCCAGTTATGGAGCGCATAAATGGCATCGCAAGGAAAACGCTCGAATAAGCCGTCCTCCACCATGGCCTGGGCTCCCCCAAGACCTTCTTCCGCAGGCTGAAAAATCAATACGGCGGTACCGTTGAAATTTCTGTTCTGCATCAAATATTTAGCTGCGCCCAGCAATATTGTTGTGTGTCCATCATGGCCACACGCATGCATCATCCCGGGAACCGTCGAGCAATATTCAACGTCACTCTCCTCGCTCATCGGCAAGGCATCCATATCCGCCCGTAGACCGATCATTTTTCCGGAGTCAGTCTTCTGACCTTTGATAACACCCACCACGCCGGTCCGTCCAATCCCTCGATGGACTTCGACGCCAAGTGCGGTCAAAGCGCCCGCGACAATCCCGGAGGTTCGCAACTCTTGAAAGCCAATTTCAGGATTGGCATGCAAATCTCGACGGACCGCGACGAGTTCTTTGTGAAATTGTTGGATCGCTGCGAGCGGAGATCTTGGGTACATAATCTTTGATATTAAAAAGGATAAAACCAAGTGAAATCCAGTGTGCTACATCAGCTTTCTACTCATCCTGGATCATTTTCGTGAGTTTACCCGTGTTAGATAAAACTGCGCCATTTGAGACAATTTCGCGACGTTCTATATAAATTCTTTGTCTTTCACTCTGAGAAGCGTTATGCTGCGCCCGTTGTGCACATTAATCCGTTCCCTAGGAGAGCCCACATGGCCACCGCCAAAAAACCTGCCGCAAAGAAAGTCGCTGTCAAAAAAGTTGCCGCAAAAAAAGTTGCTGCAAAGAAGGCACCCGCAGTGAAGAAAGTTGCGGTTAAGAAAACTGCCGCAGCAAAACCCGCTGCTAAAAAAGTGGCGCGTACACCCAATGCCGCATTTATGAAAGCGTTGACACCGAGCGCTGTGTTGGCTGCCGTGATTGGTGCCGCCGCTGTGCCACGCACTGAAGTGACCAAGAAAATTTGGGACTACATTAAAAAGCACGACCTCCAGGATCCAAAGAATCGTCGCAACATCAATGCTGACGAAAAGCTCAAGCCTCTTTTTGGCAAAGCCCAAGTCTCAATGTTTGAACTGACCAAAATCGTGAGCGGTCACTTGAAGTAAAGAGATTTCGTGCTGAAGAAAACATTTGAGATTTTTCAAATGATCAGTACAAAAAAGGGCACTCTGTGAGTGCCCTTTTTAATTAACTTCTTTAAGCTTTTAATTCGGTGCGCTCCACTCAAGCAACGCAAGCCAGCCTTTGATCAAACGGTACAAAATCCAGATTCCCGTTGCCAAGACCCCAATCCAGCCAATGTAAATATAGGTCGCGATTCCGCTTATCACCAAAGCAAGCAAGCCCCACCAGAAAGTTTGCATCAGCCAATCAAAATGTGAGGCATAAACAGTCCCGGCTGCATCTGGACGCTTGACATAAAGCAATACCATCGCTGCGACAGTCGCCACGCCGAATACACCTCCGCTCAGCAGACCAAGCGCAAAAAGTCCGTATGCCACATGTGTAAGAGTACGCAAATCGATCGGTGATTTGCCTTCAGGACTCTGTTCGTTTGACATTTAAAGTGCTCCTTTGATGATCAGCCAGCGAGTGCGAGTACGTATCAACCCACGGTGAGAATCTTACATGATTGGCGTAGTGTATAGAACGATTCTGAAACACGCGCTCAAAGACAAAGCCACAAAGACAAAACCCCTCAGGCGAGGCCTGAGGGGTTTTGAGGGTAAGAGCTTGACGATGACCTACTTTCACAGACGTACGTCCACTATCATCGGCGCTAAGGTGTTTCACGG
>JACCDX011094037.1_pt1 | contig 36730 bp, 19 predicted proteins | sample 7449681 | NCBI WGS metagenome assembly JACCDX01 (sample SAMN15323450, study PRJNA562643) | freshwater metagenome | isolation source: river surface water | place: USA:Blue River Watershed | collected 2017-08-18
CATAACCGTATTCTAAACCATTTATAGGATTGCGACTCCTCCATACATGAACAACATCAAGGTCCCACACATGAGTTTCATAATCAAAATTAAAATCGTCTAATATTTCAGCATCAGCGTCAACTACCCATAGCATGTCTGAGTGAGCTAGAGATGCGGCTGTCTTGTGAGCTTTATGTATACCTTTGATATTTTTAACCCATTGTGCTCTAGGAAATTTTTCTTTGAGTTTTTTAAAATTTGTTTCGGCACAAGGCTCATGATAAGAGATAAAAAATATATCATGGACTAAAGGACTTGTAAATTCTATGTCAATATTTTTGTAACCCTCATAAGTGCAATTTTTTGTTATCTGAAAGACATCGTTTGCAAACCTATGAACATATTTTGTATCCCACTTGGGTATATCGTAATCAAGATTATTAACAATATCAACCGGTGATTTAATAATCCAGTAACTGTCTGTAAGTGCTTTAGTCTTTGCAAATTTAAAAATAACTTCGTTCTTTTTACTAGGCACAGTCAATGCACGGGCGTGAGGATATCGCTCCTTTATTTTTTGGAACGTTAAGGGAAAATGATGCGGGTTAACTACAAAAATATCTTTCATCGCAGAGCTGATCGATAACTTCTTGGCATGTTTTGGTATACGGATTTAAAAAATTTAGATCCATTAGAATCTAAATCTGCAACTTCTAATCCTAAGTTATTTCTTAATTCATTGCCTAACCAAGTATTTCGGTATGCTATATCAGTTGCCGGTCCGTGTCCTTGTTCTGTCCAATAATTAGTCAACCACTCAAAGTCTCGAACATTAGCATAATCCCAATCTGTGCAGTTAGTTTTGTAACAGCCTTCTCTAGCTCCCATAATACTCCATATGCCATTATCGACATCTGCACCTACAGTTGTCCAGATTAACAATCGTTGATAATTTTGCCACCATATAGAATGAATGTCATTGGTTTTATCCCCTTGATTTAATGACATTTTTACTCCTTCTCGAAAGCCTGCTCTCCATGCTTGAAACGGTGTAGCATTTGTAAAACTTTCACTATAGCTTTCATTTAGTTGTATGTACTTGTCGTCAAAGCAAAATTCAACTTTTCCTCGAGTGTCTTTTGGATCTGAGTTTTCATGTGTCTTCATGTTTTTTACAAATTCTCTAGGCCATAACTTTAGGCCGCCGTTGCCATACATGAGACCATTTACATGTACCTTGCCGCACCAACTAAACACATAGCTAGTGTTAAGATTCATTTTTTCTAAATCTAATTCAACCTCAAGAAACTTAGGATCTATAATATTGTCTGCATCTACAGTGACAAAGTTGTCAGTTTCACTAAGCTCTGCACAGGCTTTGTGTGCCGCATCACTGCCTTTTACGCCATGTACTCGTTTAGCCCAAGGTACTTTGTTGCACAAATCTGCATAATTTTTTTCAGCATTGGGTTCATCATAACTTAGAAAAATTATGTCTTGATCAATAATTTTTAAAATTTTACTCATAATACAACTAATCCGTTACTAGTAAAAAACTTTCTAACAAAAATTTTAATCTTATCGGGTTTTGATTCAAATGATGTTTGATGTTCTACAATATATTTTTCATTAAGAACTAAGTTCTTCATTTTTATTGGCACATGTCTTATTAATACATTATCTGATTTTGAATCTACTACATAAAAATTAATAGTGTAATCTAAATTAAATGGCTGTAATAGACTCTTGTGATCTTCTCTAACTTGGAAACCCCATTGCTTATGATACAGATGATTTTCAATGGTAAAAATATTTTTCCAGTCTGATACTCTTGGAACTTCTATTAAAGAATTAGGAGAAATTATATCGTCGGCGTACTTAGAAACTATACTTGGTTTTTCTTGATTAACAAAACTAATTTTAAATTTGTTTATGCTTTTAAAACCATTTAAAAAATCAGACACATCAGATAAATCAAACTCAAGAAAATTTTTCTTGCTAGGATTTAATTCATTAGTAACTGCAAGTATGTCTCCAGAATCTTGATCAAAATATACAAAATATTTTTGATTAAAATTACTCAACGCTAATGATGCGTTGATTAGATCGTCAGGAACAATATCATTATCTAGTGACATAGTTAGTCACCTCATTTGTTAAAAATTCGTCGTCAACATAATGCAATACACCCGATTGTTTAAAATTGTTTAACCATATACCGGAATTAGTTGATACTAAAAAATTATCAGTACTCTTTGCGGGAATAACTTCCCAACCTTGGAGTGCCGGTTTAAGGTGTGTAAAGGTAAAACAAGAATTTGTATTGACAACTTGATCTTCAATGCCCATTAACATAAGAGCTATCGATGCAGAAACATCTAAACTGTAGAACTTTTGAGATGATTTTGGTGCTACTTCAAAATATGTTCGTTGCCAGTTAAATGTTATAAATCTTAAAAGGTCAAAAAACAATGCGGATAATTCACTTTTCTTAAAATAAAATAATGCTGTATAGACATTAGGTAACTCATTTTCTATAAACATTTTTCTATGTACAGTATCTTTAATTGTTTGACCTTTATAATCTGTCACACGAGATGTAAAAAATAAATCTCGACCCGAAGCAAACTTCCATAAATGTTCAATATTGTCAAGTATCAACATATCGCTATCAAGAATTATTGTTTCGTTATATGGACTTGCGTGGTAAAGTTTCCAACGATTTTCAATTTTCCATTGACTGTTAACAGCGTGATCTTGGAATGGGATAGGAATAATCTCATCAAAGACTTCTAAATACTCATCAGGTACAGGATCATTAGTGACTAAACTTATATTATTAATCGTAGGTTGGCTGCGTTTAATTGAACGTGCTAGATAATATGCCTGTCTAACATAGTTAATGTTTTCGCTGTTTTGTGCTAGAACAACAAATCCTTGGCTCATGTAGATTGATCCTCAATAATTCTCATTAAACTGTATTTGTTCATTACATGAACATCTAATCCTTTAGTTTTTATTAGAGTAAATTCACCAGCATAGTTTTCTTTTTCAACTAAAAACTTCATTGCATCTTGTTTTAGATCAATAAGTAAATCTCGATCGAGAACAAAATTTATCTTTCCTGGCAATGTTTGAAAGAATGTTTCTCCAAATGCGTGAAGTGCAATACTAAATGCAAAATCGTTTCTAAAAATTGAAGAGTCTATACAATATAGATGTTTGTAATAAATCCAATTTTCTCTTATGTGTTCTATAAATCTAAAAAATGCAGATGTTTCTTTAGTTTTTTTAAAATAAAACACTGTAGCCCAGTAGAAAGGAATAGAGTATTGATTAATATAATTAAAGCTAGATTGATTTCTCCAACCAGCTAGGTCATTACTGTCTTTAAACAACATAAAATCTGCCGAAGAACCCCAAGCAAGATTAAGGTGAGATGAAGAAATTAGATAGTCACTGTCAATCACGATTGTTTCATCATATGGACTAAAATCGTAACAGCTAGCCCTAGAAAAATTCTTCCATTCTAATTGTTTAGAACTAAGTGTACCATCGTGAAAAGTTTTCGACTGTATCTTCTTACTAGAGTCTGTCCATATAGGAATAATTTTATCAAATACTTGTTCAGCATCCGGCTGGCTTTTAATCAGCCAGTCTTTACTATCAGTGATTAAAGACACCGGAACATTAAGATATTCTTTTACCCTTTTAGCTGTAAACAAACTCATCTTGGCATAGTCAATGTCTGAGTTGTTTTGAGCAAAGATTATCACGCCTTTGGTCATAGATCAACTAGATCCTGTATTCTACGCTTACGTTTAATGTCTCCAAACTTAGCTAGATATTCGTTTGTTGCTTCTGCATATTTTGAAACAATATCGTCAAGAAACTTTTTTAAATCAGTTACTTCTAACGGTATAGAATTATCATCTAAGATGACTGTTGAGTCAACTTTTAGCTCTATCAATGTTTTAACAAAAGAAATTAATTCTCGTGTAATACTAAATGAGCAACCATTTAGATAAAAAATGCAAGATTGTCTGTACTCCTCTAAGGCTAACCTTTTTTGGTTCGCAAGAGTTGTCATTAAATTGATTGTTTGGAATGCTTTTTCTAGTCGTTCATCCATGTGAGACCTCCACTACTACTATACTGTATAGTAGTTAGCTTGTCAAGAGGTATTGGAGTTATAGTCCTGACTGGCTAGCAGTAGGAGTAGGAACTGAAACGTTTGAACCAGAAGGTCTATATTGACTAATTTGGCTAATCAATGTTCCGTCGATGCTTTCGTCTACGTTTGGATCGCCGGCGTCGTTATCAACGAATTGTATAGTTAGAATTAACTGACTTGAATCTGGTGACTTTCTAGCATAAACATAATAGACGTTTTCAGCATATGATCCAGAAGGTGCATTCTTTTGGAAAATTAATTGATCGCTGGTTGCAATATCATACCATCCATAAGAAGAACCAACACCAGAAGAACCAGTATAGGTAGTTGATGTATAATCAAAAACAATTTCGCCCATTTGGCTGAACATTAAGTCCCATGTAGTATTCTTAGAGCTTGATGCGCCGCCGGATCTGCTAGCGGCGACTCTAATCTTTCCGCCTGCGTTAAAAAACTGTCTCATATTTTCTGCAGAACCGGCACCACTTGTTGCACCAGTAACTGTAACAATATGCTGTAATGTACCGTTCCACGCTGTAGTTCTAGTTCCTGTAATAAGAATCTCATTCGACAGCTGACTTGAAGCGGCTAAAAACTTATCAGTTGTTATTGTATTGGCAAAAGTATTAAATTGACTTCTTAATTCTTCTGTGATTGAACTACCACTTGCTGGCAGTAATAAATTTTGTCCGTCTAGAGCATTGGTAACACCAACAGGTAAACCTGTTTGATGTTGACGTGTCTTAACCATATCGTTACGTAGAGCTAGCCACTGTGCGGCACTAATTGTACTTCCTGTAGAAACTGCTGGAGAAGTAACTGTTTGACCGTAGCCGTTTGTTCCGGCACCTGTGCCAAAAATTAAATCTACTTTTGCTTTGATAGTAGCGTAATCGCTAGCTTCAATTAATTGACCTACACCAGCTGCCATGGGGTTCCCTTATAGTACAATCGATTCTACTAGTTTAACATCAGTACTGCTGTTGTCTTCTAATGCTATTGCAAAAACATCCGGATGTTGATGAAAACTTGCGGCAATAGCTGTACCGTTTGATGACGCAACTAGTCTATCACCCTTTCGAACAGAACCAATTACCTTTACAGGAACTCGGCCCTTCAATGCTATATATGTCCCGCCATCTAAATCTTTGTTCATCATGAATGCAGGATTAGCACTAACTACGCCAAACGCTCTATCTCCAAATTCGCAGGCTCTTGCTTCAGCTGATCCGCCAACTGCTACAACAGTTCCTGTGTCATATTCTTTATCTGTTAAGTATTTTTCTGCCAAGTCAGCATATCTTGCGGCTGTAGCAGTACCTTGGAATAAGTTAGCATACAAGTCTCCACTGACATCACGAGCGGCAACAGTATTAATTGCGGCAGTAGTTGAAGCAGAACGATAATTTCCACCAACATTCAATGTTTCGGCTTGAGTAGCAGTACCGTTAAATGAATTTGCGTAAACTGATGCATACTTATAAGTTGAAGATCCAATGTCTGAAATACTATCTGTACCAGGTAATATATCTTCACCTACTAGTCTTAATGGAGTTTTTAGTACAGATGACACTGTAGTTTGGAAAGTAACTGTATTGCCTACAGCGTTTCTAATAACAGGATCTGTTCCGCCATCAATAAAAACTGCTAGATCGTTTGCATCACCAACTGTAAATCCAGCATCAACGAATCTAACAATCCCAGTAAATGATGGGCTTGTTGAATTAATGAAATCTGCCGCACTAAATCCGCCTAACTTTTCAGAATTACTTGCAGTTCCCCAGTATCTGTGAGCTGTGCTTGTAATCCCTGTGGATCCAGTGTAAATTAAAGTTAATCCTTGTTTAATTAAGCTAAAACCAGTGATTGGATTAACGGAATTATCTAGAGTAAACTCATCTCCAGATATAATATATAACGTTTCGCCGTCTACTAACGCTTCAATGATAGCATGAGACGATCCTGATGTATCACGAACACTACGTGATCTCATCTGAGTAGTTCCTGAACCGGCAACGCCTTGTGGTCCAACTAAAACATAATCTGTGCCAGTCCACGCATATAGTTGATTGTTTGCATTATCAAACCAGAAATCACCAATTGTTAGTCCTGTAGGGGCAGTAACAGAAACTTCAGCGCCACCAGTTGTGCGCCATTTAGTGTTGTCGTAAAATTTTAATTTCTTAGTTGAACTGTCGTACCAAATTTGGCCGCTTAGGGGTCTTGGCGGTGAGCTAGTTCCAGAAAAATTTTCTAACAAGTGTACAAAATTTTCGTTCTGAACTTCGCCGTATCCGGCATAATTTTTACCAATTAATTTGATGTCTAAGGAACTATCGATTGTGCCGTCTTCTACGACGGTTATCGTTGTACCATTATATCTGTCAATGCTGTATGGCATTTAATCTACCCCTTAACTATATGTATTTAGCTTTACACACTACTTGTTAAATTCTCAACCCAGCCCCATGCTCCGTTGGTTATTCGGAAACGCTTGAGTGTTCTTGTAACAGATACCGTAGCATTACCAAAATCAAGTGTGTTAACGTCAAAATCTTCAAGGACTGGCTGGTTTTCGGTGCCTGCTGCCTTATTAACAGATACATAATTCTTTACAAAATCACCGCTAACATCTGGGCTTGTTGAACTAGTTAGGTTAACGTTAGGATATGTAATTACTTGTTCTGTACAATGTACTAACGCTTCTGTACCTTGATCTGTTGTGCTACTATAATATTCTGCGGCTGGTGCAATATCTTCTAAAACTAAGGCAATATCAGAGTCACTTAACCCTGTAGTATCTAAACTTAGAGGAATGACTCTTCTTTTTACAAAAGTTTCAGTATAAATCTTAGTAGATGCGTCCTGGTCACTGGTAGGATCTGCTAGGTTTGTTATTTTTGCACTACTTAGATCTACTGATCCGGTACCGTTTGGATTTAAAACAATATCACCGTTTGCATTAGTAGAACTAATTGAGTTTCCGTCTAAGTATAAATTATCAACTGTGATGTTGATTTGTGGACCAAAACTTGTTAAGCCTGGAGCACTTGTTACAGAACTAGCCAAGGTAGTTTCAGTTAAAATTTGATTGCCACCTATGTATAATGCTTTTCCTGCATTAAGATTTATATTTTCGCTGATATCAAAACTAGTATATGTAGTATGATCATACCACGCTATTGTCTTATCAGTAGATCCTTTAATTGTAATACCAGCGCCGGCTGCTGTAACATCAGTAGGAACTTCTACGTTTGCCATGATGACATTTTTATCTTCAATTGTCATCTGCGTTGTAGAAATTGTAGTCTGTGTTCCTTCAACTAGCAAGTTGCCAGTAACTCGAAGATCACCGGTAACGTCAAGTGTATATTCCGGAGTTGGGTTAAACACACCCATTCTCTGTTCAATGCTCTTTAATGTAAGTGCATCAACTAATCCTGAAGAATTCTTTAATTTGAATAGATAATCTTGACCAGATGTGTTGCTTACAACCTGCATTGATTCAGAGTTTACTCGAAATTCAACGTTCTGTGCTGGACCAATTATCAAAGGCATGTCATTTTGAATAGTGACTGTACCAACTGTGTTAGTATTTTCTTCACTACTCATAAAACTTTGAGTTGTTTTAGCATTACCAAGTGGATCTATTAATGTATCTGCGGCTGTAGCAGTTACTCTAAACTTAAGACCAGATAATGTGCTTTGATTAAATCCAGGATAAATTTGTCCTGTAAATCCGGCAATTGTGTCTCTAGGAGTAAACGGAACTGGTTCCTTACTAAAAATTCCTAAAAGAGTTTGTCCTACCCAAAGTTTTACTACAACTCTAGATACAGAATTAGAATCAAATATTGTATCAACTTCAAATCCCGATATACCTTGACTTCTTTTGTATATAGGACCAGCTAATTCTCTATCAGTACCGTCATAGAAATACAACTGATTTTCTGCCGAGTCAATCCAGAGGTCGCCTTGAACAAGATTAGTAGGTGCTGTTCCTCTAACAATTGGACCACTACCAATTCTAAATCCGCTACCATCGTATACTTTTAATCGATTCTCACTAGTGTCAAACCATACTTGTCCTACAATAGGATTATTAGGTTGACTAGTATTAGCAAAGTTTTCTAATAACTTTACAAAATTCTCATTAATATATTCACCGTATCCTGCTACGTTTTTACCAATAAGAGTGATGTCTGTTGCTGTTTGGTCAATTGCACTATCTATAACTTCAGATAGTAAAGACCCGTCTGTTTTATTAATCTTATAAGTCATTATACAATCCTACCAGTAAAAATAATGTAATTAATTGTGAGATATGGGTTCATAACATTAACCGGTAATCCTAAACTTCCTGAAGTGTCAACTCCACCAGATGTGGATAAGTATTGACCTGTTGCGGCACCGGTAGGACCATTGCCTCCAATTGCATCGGTGTCTATTGGATCGCCTGGAACGTTTCTAAATGCATAGTATTGATTTCCAGCATTGCCTTTAAGATCGTGTGTATGATCAGGTAAGTTGTTAACAGAAACATCAACTTCTTCGTGCCCGTTCCCTAATCCAATTGTGTCAGCGGTAACATCTGTTACTCTATCAGCTGACGAAGCAATTGTGGATATTGACGATCCATCTAGGATGCTAGTAACTAGAGTTCCCATATTCATTGAGTCTCTACCTAACGGAAATCTTCCTCTTAGATCAGGCATTGCAAATGTTGAGACTCCTTGCAACAATCCTAATGCTTTGTAAGTATAGCCTATTACTGCAAACAACTCTGGATAGTTAGCAATTAGCTGTTCACTACCATCACATAGTAGATAACCTGGAGGCAGTGTTGAACCAGCATAAGGAAAAATTGCTCCTGCCGGAACAGTTGCAACGTTGGCTAATAAATTTTGTTTGTTGATTCTACGCAGTCCAGATCCAATTCTGTTGATAATAAACTCATCAGTTGGAAAAGAATCTGTTACATTTGATTTACTACTGATAAAATCTGTGCTTAAGATTGTTGTAAAGGTTGCTAGACCGTCTACTTGTTGTCCATTAAAACTTACAGCGTTACTAGCTATGTCACCAGTTAGTTGAAACACTGTTGGACTGGTTAGTCTACTTGCAGAACCTGTTACCGAACCTACAAGCTGTCCTGAAAATGTGCCGTAAAAATTATTTGCAGTTACATCAGTTGCAAAAATACTTTTCCATCTTTGAGAATCAATTCCTAAATCAAACGTATTAGTTGTCTTAGGAGTAATTGCACCTGTTGAAATTGATCCGGCAACATTTAAATCTTGTCCTACATATAAATTTTTAGCGATGCTTGCTCCGCCGGCAGTTTTAATACTACCAGTAGATAAATCAGTTGCATTAGCTGTTCCTGATACTGTTAAGCTAGTATCTGTTATAATTTGTCCTACTACGTCAAGGGCTTGAGTTGGATTTGTTTTGTTGATTCCAACGTTAGTACCAGATACTGTAATTACATCTTTGGGACTGCCAGCTTGATTAACTCTAATAAAAATACTAGAGCCTTCTGTTTTATTATAGAAAACTGCTTCGCCAGCAGTAGTATTAGTGATTGAGGTTGCTAAGTCAGTACCTAATGTAATACCAGAATTACTTCTAATATTTAAACCAGCATTTGTAGTACTTGCAACATCACTTCTTAAAAAGTTATTTGCAGGAACAGTTGCATTTCCAACAACTAATGCATCAGCCTTCTCTGCTGTTCCCCAAAGTTTGTTTAGTACTGTGCCATCACCGTCAAAATCTGTAGAAGAAATATTCAATCCTTGACGAATTACTTCAAATCCTTCAATAGCTAGTTTAGGAGTAAATGTGTCCTTACTAATAATTGCTACAGTTCGATCTTGGACTACAAAATTGATAATTGAATGTGCAGTATTAAGAGTATCGTAGACTTGTTCAACTCGAGGACCAGATTGAGCGCCTTCACTAAACTCTGGACCAACTAGAATCCAATTTGAACCAGACCATAGATATAATTGTTGGTTAGCGGTATCTACCCATAGATCGCCTACAACAGCTCTGCTAGCGTCTGGTCTACTTACTTCTTTGTGTACACCGCCCGACGGAACCCAATTGCTTCCGTCCCAAATTTTTAGTTGTGGCTGTGCCGGATCGCTGATAACATTAGTATCGTACCACAACTGCCCAATTACCGGTGTTGTCGGAGCAGTTGCTCTAGCAAAATTTTCTAATAGATGTAAAAAGTTTTCAGCTAAAGTCTTAGCATAACCAGTATAATTTTTTCCAACGAAACTTAAACTAGTTTCATTATTAATTGTTTGATCTTCTACAGTAATACTACCGTAGTTGGCCTTGTCTGTATGATCTATTTGATATGACATTATGCTACCTCATTTAGGCCAGTTAAGCTCTGAATACGCACTGTGTAATCAATTTGAATTAATCTATTCAAAGATTTTTGCACAGGATGAAAAATAACATGAGTTAACAGTCGACCTTGACCGCTAGAACTATAAGAGCGTAGTCCTAGTTCGTCAAAGACATAGTCGGCATTATTATTAGTAGTGTTGTCAAATGCATCTTGATTACTTGGCTCGCCGTAATCTAACAGACAAGTTACAAATACATCAGTGTAATTAGTTCCAGTTACATGACGAGTTTCTATCTTATTTCTAGTAGGATCTAAGTTTGTAACCGATCTGTCATCAACTACTTTTGAGTAAGTTTCATTGTACAATGTTGCATTTGTACCTGTTGAATTTGGTGTCAAATACGTGATAATTCCAGTAGGATCAACTGTGGTACCCCCGTTACCAAGGGCCAGTTCGTAGATAAATCCTTGTCCGGCATTAGCAATGCTTTCTGCTAAGGAAATACTCATATTTTCATAATGAATAGCATTACGTTTATTGATGAATATTTCTCCAGTTTCTGGATTATGTATCTTAATGTGTCCTTCTACATGGATACCTGAAAAGTCTTTACCTTGCATATTGATCTCTCTTTATCGTATATTTATCTGGTTGTATAATCTGGTAGTTTAATTGATGCTTGATGCTCTCAAAAAGCTAGCAATCTTGTTATCTGAGTCAATTAAACGGCTACCTAAATCGTTCCATATTTTTCCAACTTTCTTAATTACAACAATTTTCCTATTAGCAGGAACTGTTTCTTTAAGAGTTAGTGTGTTAGTCCCAACATTAACTGTAAAGTCAGCATCAAAATTGGAATCGCCCTCTGGGCTATAAGGATACTTGTTAGACTCTTCAAACAATGAATAGTCAACTTTCTTAAGTCTATACCCGCCTACAAACACATCAACTTCATCTTGACTAGAAATTACGTAGTTTAAACTAATGTTGCGTGTACTTCCGTCACTAACAAATGTTTCAACAACGTGTTGGTCTCTATATGGAATAGTTTCTGTTACTCCAATATCTTGAACCAGTGTTCCCAAAGGATGTAATGCCGGAGCACCTGTTCCTAATGTACCTCTTCGAAGTTGTCCTAGAATATTTCCTGTTTTTGTAAAGTACTCAATTCTTTCGCCATTTATTTCAACAATACCTGGAAGATTTAAACTTCGATTAGGATTATCTAGAATAGATGCGTCTTCAACTTCTATTTCAATGTCGTACTGTGTTAGATCTCTAACTAACATAGTTGATTTGTTAGCGTTAAGTCTCTTATAGTGTACTCGGTTAAGCATGTCTTTAAATTGCATGAATCCAATTCTATCTTGTATGATAGGATCGTTATAAGACAATACTTGAACAACGTCTGTTAATACTAACGAGTCTTTTAAGATAACTGTAGTTTTATTTGTGTCTAACTTATAGTCAACGCTGTGAGTTAACAATGTTCCGTTCTTAACTATCCATACATAATCGTCTGAACTTACCGGCTTTCTTAGATTAAATCTTCCGCCTAACTTTTCAGTAAAGGCAAAGTAATCTGTTGATCCAGGAACTAATGTTACTGCCGGAACAAAAGAATCAGTAGTTCTATCAATTCCTAAAACTGCATGGTTGTAGAATGTGATAACTTCCAATTCAGTTCCCATTGCATAGGAATTTGTAAATTCAATAGTTCCGTTGTCATTGACAAAATACTCGCTGTCAACGTCTACTACAATTGATAGTTTACCATTTTCAATGTACTCTGCATTAGAAATTTCAACTGTCATGTTAACTTGATCTAACACATAGTCTCGGCCAGGAAGTAAATATTCTCCGTTGATGTAAAGTCTAATTTTGTCAGAATCAACAGTATAAGAAGCAAACTTGTGTTTAGGAATTTCAAAAGTTAGCTCACTGCTATCTGTTAAAGTATAGTAAATTACTGTTGGGGGTTGTAGTATTGTTTGACCGTTTCTAACTAATACGTTTGTTTCGTATGGTTTTAAATTAAATCCTGGAAGAACATCTGATCCAAGGTTAGCTAAATCATATGATGTTGTTGAGCCATCAATGACTATGCTTTGTGATCGAACAATGCTTGATGTTTCATTAGTTGTTGAATCACCGACTTGTAGATACACAATGTAATTAATAACCGCAGATTCTGGAATAGGGCTTGCAAATCTAATTCCTACCTGGTTAGATTTTTCATAATCACTAGTTGTTCTAAATAGCTCGTACTCATAAATTTGTCCGTTAACTAGAACAGTTGATGTTAATGTGTCTTCAACCCAAGTAGCCTGAGTTACAAATTCAGTAGTGCTTCCGTCTGCAACAAAGAAATCTAAATCAAGAATTGTTTGAGCATTAAAGCTAAAACTAATAACACTTACAATTTCTTTAGCTATAGGAGCAGAATCAAGTATAACTTGATTATTCTGCCAATCAATTTGATACTCGTCTTGTTCTAAAATTGTATTGCCAATCTTAACAATTACAGATCTTTCAGTTGGGAATTGTTGCCCAATGTTAAATCTAACTGCTGTCCCATCAGCAACATAATTCTTAAAGTAGATTCGGGGTGCGCCACCAGTTGGACTATGATAGACTTTAATAGCCACACTGTCCATAATCTGCCCAGGAACAACTTCTTCCGGAGCATGACTTGTCATTGGTGTTACAAATCCATCGCCGTCAACGTTGATATCGTCTGGTGCAAATCCTGTAGCTGAGTTGTATGTTAGATCTCCGCCCGATAACTGTGTATCATATTCGTCATTTCGAGGCAAGAAGCTACCATCACTAGTGCTCTTACGGAAAATAATCTTGTCACCTTCATTGATATCTATAGGTGTTTCCGATGTTAAGTTTGGTAGAGAAATCACATCAGTTACTCCGTCACCTACAAAGGTGTTCATAACAATACCTTCTGCGGGAATCTTTCTACCATTAGGTTGAACAGTTACACCATCATATAGATCAAAATACGGATCATCAATACGTCTACCATTTACATAGATGTTGATTTCTTCATCAACCGCAGGTACATATGGAAGTTTAAATTCGTAAGTACTATCACCCACAGTAACAATATAGTCATCAAAGGTTGCATCAAACCCGTCCCATGAATCTGAGAACCAAGGTAGAGCATCCCATCCTCCACTGACACCAAATCCTAAACCTGTAATTGTAACTCCGCCATAATCCACACCAGTCATAAGTTGTGCAAGATCTTTGCCTAGCTGTCCTGTTTCTGGATTATAGAAAAAGTTAATTCTATCTGTTGCAGATAAGTGATTAAAGTCTTTTTCGTAGGTAATTTCAATTACAGAATTTCTAGCTGGAGCAACATCAAGAGTTAACAAACCAGAGTAACTAGTAAATCCTTTTGCAGTTGATTTTTTAGTAGTTAATGAGTAATTGTCTCTTAGAACTTCTACACCATCAACTGTTACAACCGACGACCCTGTCTTTATGTTAGGACTCCATTTTAACGGAAACTGTACTCGAGATCCTGTTCCTACAAATGTTGGATTAGTAGTACCTGACTCAGTTTCTGTAATTTCAGATATAAAGTAGCTGCCGGTTACTCTATCAAACTTGATGCTAATTTTATTTGATCTTACAAGAGAATTGCCAATAATAGCTACTGCTCTTGCATTGGTTCCTCCAACTGATAGGCCACCGGATATTGTAACAACTGGCTGTTTGAGATATCCAGATCCACTTTCTATTAGATCAATTCTATTAACTTTACCGTTTGATATGTAGGCTTTAGCTACTGCACCGGATCCAAATCCGCCTGTGACTGTTACAACTGGAGGAGCTATGTATCCTTCGCCGCCGTCGACTATCTCGATAGATGTTATTTTAAATCCTACATTGTCGTACCAGTGTTTCCAAGGATAACTGTTAATACCTGTGTAGTTAGAAATAACAGATCCGTTATCAGTAATTCCTACATTAACAGGAGTAACTGTTAAATCAGATGTGACAACTGGTAACAGATCAAAATCAGTTACTGAACTTCTTGCAGGTTCTAACGTAGAATACGAGCTAACGTATTCTCTAATTTTAGTTCTGTAAGGTTTTACTTCGTTAACATAATCTTCAAAGTTTGAAAGATTGTCATTATTATAAGTTACTTTTTGCTTTAACGATCCTACATTGTGTGTAGCCTTAACAAAACTTGTTTTAAATGCCCAGTCAACATAAGTCTGTTCATGCAATGCATAACGGATACTTGCAAAAAATAATTTTAAGTATTCGACCCTTAGATCGTCAACAAACAATTTATTTTTAATTGTATCTAGAATAATTCGCAATTCAAATGATGCAGAATTGTCATAGGTGTCAGCATCAAACAATGGGCCGTCAAAACCTAATATGTTATTTTTAAAACTGTAAAGTTTATTAGAGAACTGTATAGTTCCATTTTGTCTACCAATAACTTTATAAGTTTCAGTATAGTCAACTGATACAATATTAGAATACTTTTCTAATAATAACCAGCCGCCCTGTCCAACGTTTTTAACTTGGACAATATCTCCAATATTGGAAACCAGCGTGACTAATTGATAGGTATTTTCAACTACGTGATCAATCTTGTTAAACTGATTATATCCAACTTCGTACCAGTCAGCGTAGTTCCAGAATTTAGTGACATCAAACGCTTGAGTTTTACTTCTTAGCCATTCTCTGCTAATCCTATCCCAAGTGTAGACACTCCATCTATCAAATGTAGATGAATCGCTTCGTACTAATGTCGCAAATTCTCTTATAGAAAGAATTGTAGTATTTTGATTGTAACCTGTACCTGGATTGATTACATCAACACCAATTACTTGTCCTTGCTCATTAATGATTGATTTTAATTGGGCGCTGGTACCAGAGCCTCCCACTTTAACTTGCGGAGCATTTACATACCCGTATCCAGCATCAACAATATTAACTCCAGTAATTTGTCCTTCTGTTACTACTGCTGTTAATCTAGCTTGTCTTAACTGCGCGGTACCTATAAATCTTAATTCTTGTTCGGTATCTACTGCAACGTCCCATAGACCTGATACGGTAGTTGGTTCTGGATCAAATTTTTGTAGATCACTAATATCAAAATCATCAGCTATTAGTTTGTCTTCTAATACAGAATTAGCTCTTTCAATTAATTGTTTTAAAGCCTCGATCCTGTTAACAAACATGCTCTGTCTTGGTCTAAACTCTATACCATATCGAAGCTTAACTGGAAGATTAATATCAGGAACTGTTCGATCATTTTGATCCTTTCCGATTAAGCTGTCAAACCACTTCTGTTCAATTCTAGAAGGTATAATTGTGCTACTTTGTTCACTGATAACCTTCCATTGACTGTGTGCATTGTTTTCTTGATCGTCAACGATCCAATACTGTACGTTTAGTTTGGTCTTCTTACCATCTATTAAATTAGTTGCATTTACTAGACTGAAACTATTAGAGCCGGTAAGTGCTAGGCAAGGATATCCATAAGATACTGGATCAGCAATAAGTTTTGCAACGTCATTTGCTGACAACTTTCTTCCTACTACGTTAGGAATTGTTGTTTTTCCTTTTACCCAGTAGTAATAAGTATTTTGGAATGACTTGGCTACAGAGTCATACTTTTTCTTTATACTGTACACTGAGTCGCCATATAGGCTCTTCCCGGTAATATTCTGTGCAAGACCTTTATCTGTTTCAGAAAGTTTATCCCATTCCGATGGTAGATATTTTGTTTCAACCCATTCATAGATATCAATACTTGCTGTTTCATAGAGTCTGTTCCATGTTGTCGAACGGAAGACAGTTTCTCCTCCTTGGTTTTCTAAGAACTTAGCTCTTGTTAGATTCCACCAAAGAGTACCAACTTGTAGTTTAGACCAGTTCATGCCTTCATCGACATTAACAGAATCTGTACCTACAGAATATATTGCCGGATCAAAATAAGTTTTAAATTTAATTTCTTGATCTGCAACGCCAGGTATTCTTCCTTGAATAGGATCTACTATATCAAGATATGATACTAAAGAATTTGTAGTTGAATCATACAAGTAAGATTTTTTAATTTTCTTAACATTAGGACGTGGGCTTTCTTCATGCAACACAGTCCAAGATTTCCTATTTGAAGGTTTAGTGTAAGAATAGACAGCACCCGAGTTAAGTACGTCATTATCCTTAGATGGAGCTCCTACTAGTAGAGTTCGATCGCTAACTGAAATTGAATCACCATATTGATCGCTTAATGCAATGTCTGCATCTAGGCTCTCACCATAGATAAAGAAGTTACTGTATCTGTCATAGATATCAATGCGTCCAGAGTCAATCTTTTTGTCAATAATATTTAAAGTTTGATTGTCAAAAGTAGTAACTGGACCAGTACCGGATTCGGAATCATTCACATAAGATGATCCGTATACCAATGCTGAATCTACAAATATATCTGAATATCTGTCAAACGTTGTCTTTCTAAACAAGTCGCCACTTGACGCAAATACGGCTAAAGTTTCATCGCCGTTTAAGAATGCAAGTTTTGCTCCAAAGTTTTCATTGATTTCATTTTTTGGACTATAGATAGTTTGCTGTGCGGAAAAACTCTCAGAGTATGATTCAAAGACTGTAACCTTACCTTGGTCTGTCTTTTTATCATCATTGAATATACTTCCGACAGCTAGATAGTTTCCATTATCAGAAATTGCAATGCTTTCTCCAAATCTTTCTTGTGTGTCAATATTGCTATTTTGACTGCCAAATGTTTCAACTAGATCATAACCATTTCCATTGTAGGAATAAACAAATACCTTACCAGTATTGTTAATTTGACCAGTTGATAATAATTGCCACTCTGAAGAATTAAACGTACCTACAGTACTTGAAGCAACATTACACTGATAGTAAGAACCAGTGTAATATACTACATCCGATGCAGAGTATTCAATAGTTGTTCGGTATCTTCCTTTGTAATTATTATAAGAAGTTTCATCTGCGGCGGGTGCGGAAATTACCAACTTGTCGCCGTTAGCTGATAATGCTATTCCATATCCAAATAAATCGTTAGCAAATACTGATTCAACAGTTTGACCGTTTACTGGTTTAACTGCTATGTTAATATCTGCTACTGAAGTAACTACATCATGAGGAAAATATCCTAATATGTTTTGATCGCTAATCAATTCCCAACAGCTGGTATTTTCTTCAAATGTTCCTTGAACTTCTGTCAGGCATCTATATAAATCATAGTTATAAAATACGATATCTTCTGGATAGTAGTACGTTGCAGGATCAAACAATCCTAGATAGTTTCGATCATAATCGATGTGCCAAGCAATACCACTGTCATCTAATGTGGCGCCATATCTAAACATATAGACACGACCTTGATTACTATTGTAACCGGCACTTGAGACAGCAAGTATGTGTTCACTTCCGTTCTTAGCAAACACTAATTTTGAACCAAATTGTTCACTGTCTGTGGGCAATGGGCTTACAAATGTTTCTGCTAATTCATATAATCCTGAAGCAGATTTTTTATATAACTCTACAAATCCTTGATTTGATAAAGTGCTTGCAGACGAATTTACATCAACGTACACCAAGTTGGCGGTTTCCCAATCTTGAGAAAATCTATCAACTGTTGATCCGTCGCCGGCGTAATCTTGCAATGCTCTCCAGTGAGTTGTTCCTACCTTAACAATAGTGCCGGCAGGATAGGAAATACTGTTATCAAATACTCCTCCCCAGCGTGATCGAACATTTGATGCCATTGGAGTTGCTATTGCAATCCATTCTCCATCAAGAGAGATTGCAGTTTCTGTAGCATAACTGTTAGTAGGAATGTCAGCAATATCTGTAGCAGAAGTAATAACTTGACTTTCAATCCATGTTTCTACTTCTGATCCTCTAGTTAGAATAGACACACCAGTAGAACTTGTAATTGCGGCTACTTTACCGTTTTTACTTACTGAAACTTTCTTACCGTAGTTTAAATCTTCTATACTCAATGAAGATGATAATTCTGTTTTAGAATAGACAGGATTATTTGCATATACAGTCCAACGGCCTGAACCATTATTATCTACCCATACCAACTCGTTAGGTTTTAATTCTTTAGGTAGAATATTATTTAAAGTGTCAATAGTTGCCGCTCTTTGAGGTTCTAACTTGTATGTTAAGATTTCAGAGCTGTCAGCAAACGGTTCCCAATTTTGTATAGTCACAGCAATACTAATAGTTCTCTGTGAAACAGAACTAATCTTATGGAATCCTTTTATTAGATCAGAATTTTCAATACCTATAATGTCGCCAGCTCGCATTAAAGGAAGAGTTGAGCATGTTAAACGAAGTGTACCTTTGTCGTATTCAACGTCTTCAATTTTAAAATTAGTTTTTGTAAATCTATAGACATTCCAATCTCTGCCTTCAAATGCACACCATACATAATCACCTTCAGAGAATGTTGAGATATCGTAATTTACAACATCGTTAAGTGTATCAACGTTTAATTTTACGTCTTCATATCTTACATAACCCGGTGTTCTTAAGAAACGTGGTGTTCCATTAGTTGGCCATGGATTGTTATTGTATCCAACAGGTTTGATATAGATGTCTGAAGGACGCTGTCTATATACGAAATCAACAACTGTTGGATCAATAGTTGATGTTAGTTCAATTGGTTGCGGATTAATTTTAAACAATGACTCATCAAGATTGAACTCAATTTCTTGGAATGTATCAGTTGCTCCAAATTGACCAACACGAACTGCCCATTCTTCGTTGAATGTTAGACTTTCTTGGTCGTCAGCACTCAGCACATCAAATAGTTTATTAAAAACGTTTTGTGTGCCTTTCTCGATAATCATACCCTGATAGAACTTGTACTGACTTACATCGTCTTTAACAATATTTTCCAAGTACTGTCGTTTCTGATAACCAATTAAATGCTGTGCCAACTTCTGTTGTTCTGCATCAAAGTTGTCAGTATCTAAATCATAAAAGTCGGTAAACTGCTCTGCTGTATAGTCCCAGTTAGAGTACAACTTTGGTGCAGGGCGTTCTTCTTGTAGTACCCAGTCATCATTATTAAATTGATCTATACCGGGTAAAAATTTCTTAGCTGTATAGTAGAATTCTTTGTACTTGACAATATCTCCAAGATTATAATCAGTCCATGGTTGCCAATCTGTGACAACTGCTGAGTCAAATACAAATCCAGGAATATTAAATCCACCAGACCAATTGCTAGAAATATATCCTAGAACTTTAATTCTATCCTGTCTATACCCAGGTTCTACGTCGTAAATTATATCGTTAAACAATGTGGTATTTTCTAACAATAGAACATGTTCTTTTTGTACTAGATATAAAGTAGCTCCATAAATTCCATGATTGGTGTCAGTAACTGATAACGAGAATATGCTTTCATCTCTGTAAAGATTAGTAAACGCTGGTTCTAATTTTTGACCGTCAACTCTAAAAATCTTATATCCGTAGAAGTTATCATTAACATTATCTACTACTGATTTGTCAAGTTTTAACAATAGATTTGATGCAAAAGGACTTAGTGACAACACTGAACCTTCAGCCCAATTTTGTGTAGTCCAGAATAAAAATTCTTTTATTGCTGTTTCCCAATTTTCTATAGACTTAGACACTTGATTAAATTCGTCAAACAAGAAACCTTGTTCTTCTAGATATATTCCGTAGCCTTGAATAAAATCAACTACATCTTGTATTTTGTCTAACTTAGTTCCGTAGCTTAGTGTTTGTGGATTGGTATAATCCCACTGCGCTCTAAGTTCAGCTTCCCTTCCCCCAATGACTGGAAGTTCTGAAAGTCTAGTATAATACTCAGGTTCAAATGTTTGACCAGACTGGTGGCTAGTTTTGACTCTAAAGTACTGATTATTGATTGATACTACCTTACCAGCAACGTAATATCTGTTAGGTGTCCATTCTGCATAAGTCTCAGAAATTCCGCCAACTCTAATTACTCGGTCGGTTAACAACCAAGGGTAGTATGTAAAATAAGGATCATCTGTATTGTATCCTCGAATCTCAAATCCGTCTGGATACTTTGTAACAATAACACCACTATATGAAATTTTCTTAATAGGAGACGATGTGTTTAAAAATACATCATAGTTCTCTTCTGGAACAAACACACCGCCGGTGCTTGTAGGATTTTTACTATCTAATAAAAGTTTAAATTTAGGCTTTGAAGTGAATCCGCCTAGTTTAGAACCTAATCTGTTTGTTAATGTTTTAAGATCGGATTGATATTGATCAATAAGATCCGTTGTTTCACTTGAAAGATAATCAACAATATAGTTGATTAATCCAGCAGTTTGATATCGATTAGTGCTTAGACTTGTTGACGGAATTACTAAATCAGCTAATCTTAAACGAAGATTAGTTTCGGAATAGACTAACTGATTTGTTAGGTTTCTAACAATCCTACTTCTATCAAAACATGTTCCTAACAACTTGTTTGGTTGTAACAACAATGCAGTCTGTATCATAGCAAATGGATAATAACTGGAGCGGCGCCATGCTGTTTCAACCGGGCCTTGGTCGCCAAAGACATAATATCCTCCGGCTGTTGCTCTTATAAATCCACTAACCATACTTGAATAAACTGGGTCTAATAAGTCTCCGTTTTCGTTTACAGGTATAGATTGAGATAAAATTGGCTTGGCAAATTGTTCGAGCACACGAATAGGTTTACCAGGTTCTCTTACAAATCCTTTAGATAAATCTTCCCATAGAACTTTATTGTCACTGGTATAAGGAGCAGGACCGTAAACCGATTCCCACCAACTAGGTTTAATAGTAAATCCTAGACACTCCCAAGGATGTAGATGTGGTAAATCTGTATCTAAGAACCACTTGTATATTCCTCTCCAAAATGCAGGAACATCGGTTCCGTCTGGAGCATAATTACCTCTGTAATTAAATGTAAATGGATTCAAACGATCATAACCAGTTTGTTTTGTAAAATCCTGACTAATTGTTGATGTCCACTGATAGAAGAAAGTTCCTAACGTCCTTTCTATTTCTTCCTTAGAATATAAAGTGCTTCGATTGTATCCAGGAATATAATCATAGATATTAAAAATATCAGCATTATATTCAACTTTGATATTGTTAAAAATTCTCTTTTCTAATTCTAAAATTAAATCATCTCGGTAATCGCCAAATGCCAGAGTAATGCTTCCGTCATGGCCTCTAATAACTTCAGTGGGTTCTACATATGAAGTGTCTAAGAATTTAGATGGTTCAAATTTAGGGAACATTCCCAACTTAGTTGGGGTTGCTGGACAGAATGTACCATCAGTAGTTTTATACTCGTATGCTTCTATGCTGTCATTTTCTTGTAATGTTGTTAGAATTTCAAAAAAGTTATCATCACCAAACACATAATCTCTACCATAAACTAACTGTTCACCATTTAGATAAATGTTTACGGCCTGATTTGACAGTTTTGTTAGGTTAAAATTAACTGTTAACGGATACTTCTTTGTTCTAGGATCAAGAACAGTATACTCTAATCGATCATATCCTGTATATCCAAACATGTCCGACAAGTAGTAGGCTTGTGTTTTTGATTTGTCTTTTGCTAGTTCAATTAGAACCCTATCAACGTGTTGTTTAACATCAGTGTCAATGCCAAGAGTTTCTGCTATGACTAGGAATGCTCTTTTAAATTTACCGTAATCATCTCTTGCTTTTTCTAATGCCTTAAAAATATTAGCGTCTTTAGATCCAAGATGGTACAGTGCTAAATTTAGAGAGCCGCTGTGTTGTACAAATTTAATGCCGTACGGAGTTACTTGTCCTAGGTCTCTAAGATTACTGTTCCCCGGAAACACTCCGTTAAAATCTTGAACATTGTCAATTATAGAATTAACATGATCAATAACTTGCCCCAATGTAAATTGATTTAAATTATTGTTTAACGGATTGTTTTGTAAGTTGATCGGAAATTCATAATGTCCAACTGTTGAATTTTTTTGTTTAGATGTGAATAATTTTAAAGTAATTACATCAGTTTCTAAAATATCAGTATCTAGAACAACAATTTTTTTAGTTGCCGTTGTTTCTACTGTAAACAAATTCTTCTGAACTCTAATTCCGTTTTTATAAACTCGAACTTCAAGATCGTTGAGATTATTCAAATTATCAAACACATCAATTACAAAATTATTAGTTCTTTCTGATCCTTTGTAAATTCTTACAATAGGTTGATAATTCGTAACTGCTGAAGTTTTCCAGCCGTTTTCATATTCAAATTGATCTAAATCTTTGATAAGTCTTAAAAATCCAACATCAGTAGTCTTTGTTCTAACTAATGTAATATCTTTATAATCAAAGGTATCTTTTAAGAGATTAAATTCAAATGCAATGTCGCCTATGTTATTAATGTTCTGATAAGATAAAGGAAACCCTAATTCTGCATCAATTGAGCCTGTTCCAACTTTATAGGAAAATAATTTATTTCCTTTAAATGTAGAACTATCATAGGCAGAGTTATCTGAAAAACTAGTTTCAGTTGAATCAAATAAATCAAACAACGGAGATTCGTTTATATTAGTCTTAGTCTGTCCTTGTTTCCAAGTTGACCCATTATACCAATACATTAGTCCTTGATTTTGTACACCTTGTTTAACTAATACAGTTTCATAAAGTATAGGAGTAGTATCATATTCTTCAGTTAAATTGATCTGTCTACGTATTCCAGAAAACACTTCTAACTTATGAATACCGTCGCCTAATGAAAATATTTCTGCTTCTACTGTAAATGTTTTATTTCTGTAAAGTTTAATTTTAGTATCGCTGATTACGTAAACATAGTAAGCTTCTCTATTGATTAATCCGTCAATATTTAAATTACCATTGTTAAGATAGAGTACACGGTTTCCTGTAGTTAATCCGTGATTAGTATCAAAAGAAATTGTATTTTCATCAACGTCAACATTTAACAATGCTGGAAATTCTATCTGTCTTCCAGGAACTATAACATCGATGAAATTAACTTTAAAGATTTTATCTTTAACTAGTCGATCAGGATCTGCGGTAAAGAGTACACGCATACCGTTTGCAAGATCAACACCATCAATATTATAACCTAAAGATCCTTCAATAGTCGAAAATACATCTGCTGTGAAGTTATCAATTAAGTCAACATTCTCTTTGGCCTTGTGTCCAAAGTTAAACAACTTCAAGTTAGCTTCAAATTCAATGATCGGTCTGATAGCTCTAGCAGATTGATCTAAATCTGCTACTCTTCCTGCAAGCTCTGCTGATTTAATAATAACATCTTGATGGAACCATCTGTTGTATCTACTCCATTGGTTTCTATCAATACTAGCCCTGTTGATTAAAATATAATCTTTATCTCTAGCGAATGCCGTAGCAGTGCTAAAAGGATTTTGGTCAAATGGTTCGTCGTCAAATAATAAAGTTTTTTCTTGACTATATGAACTTATAATTTCTAGATCTTTTTCAGATACTAGCTTAATTCGAGAACCTACACCTTCTACGTACCAGTATCCTTGAGTGTACTTTTCTGGAGATACTTTTCCAGTAAATTGCAATTTCATACCGTTAGACATTTTTACACCATTACTCATAGTGTAAGTCTTTTTACCTATTACATCACTTTCAACATTTAGATAGGTATTTTCGTCAATGTCTAATACGTGAAATACGCCGCCAGTGTCAACATCTGTTTCGCTAACATAATATAAAACGTCCGGTGAATCTACTGGAACAGTAAATGTAATTACACCGCTTTCAACGGCAGAAGATGAAACTCCAGATGTATATTTTTCTAACTCACCTGAAAGACGCTGTGTTTTAATACTGAAAGGATTTCCTTTAGCATCAATCTCAAATTCGTATGTCTGTCCTCTATAAAGTGTCAGTGTTGGATTTCTAGTCAATCCGTTAGGTGTGAATAGATAAGCGTAATTATCAACTTCGTCAACAGCCGTTACTGTATATCTACTGATAATATCTTGTTGTTGCCCAGCAACTTCAATTACATCTGGACCGTATGGCAACCAGTAGTAATTTTGATAGTTGACAAATTTATCCCAGTCAATATGAGGATTCCAAGAATAAAATTCTTGTTTGTTTAATCTTTGATGATTAACAACACTACCGCCTAATGTATCAATATGATTAATGTGGTCAATGTAATCTTTGTAAAAGTTTACATTACCTAGATAATCTGTAATAACTGCGGCTGGTTCTAATTGATAGTCTTGTCTAACTTTATCAGATGCGTTGATAAAAATATCAGACGCAGTTACAGCTTTGGCATTTTGTCTACCAATATAACCATTTAATTTCTTAACAGTTCCAGGCTGAGTTAATTGATCAAGTGTTGCCTTTAAAAACTTTTTATTACTGTCAGTTCTATAGAATCTAGGCAGTAGATTAGAAGTGGAACGTTCGTTGTTACCAGGAGTTGGTAGGCTTGGTTCGTTTTGACTAGTAGTAGGCATTAAATGTTTCCTGAGCTTGTAATGTCTTGTTGACTAATAACTGTTATTTCAGCATTGACTGCGCCAGCACTCTTAATCTTGCTAGCAGTAATAGCTGAAATAATTTCAATGTCGTCGATTGTTGCACCATTAATAAAAATTTGATCTTTCTCTGCTCTAATTTCAAAAAGACTTCCAAAAGTTAAATTATTTTGTTTTGGAACAATAATAAAATTAACAATGTTTGGAGCTAGACGATTCATTACATAAGTTGACAATTCTGTAAAATAAAATCCGTCACCGAAGTCCCAGTTCTCAAGAGCAAAGAACTCATTTATTGCAGAAAGAACTCTAGACTTAACATCGTTATCACTGATGACGACTTCATCGTTCTTAACTACTTTAAAAGTTGCTTGAACATCTGCACTTGCTTTTTCTCCAAACAATACTTTGTACTTTACTGGATGATAGATAATTTCGTCACTGATAGATTTAATCTTATTAAGGTCTGGGCTCAACAAATTATATAGATAATCAGTGCTAGGCGGTAATGGTTCATTAGATAATGTTCCTTTCAACCATTGTCTAAATGTTCTATCATACTGTCTTGTTAATAAAAATACATCTATCAAATTAGTTAAACCAGGATCAATTCTTGATTCATAATCAGCATTATGAATATATTGGAATTTAATATCTTTTCTTCCAACATATAGTTTATAATTTAGTGAGACTGTTAGTTCACCTGTAACAGTATTCAATTGTTTTACTGTATTTGAATCAACAAAGTAAAAATACTGTCCATTTGTATATGTTGATAAGGCCGCAAGATCTGTTTCTGAATTAAAAATTCTTACCGTTTGATTAGAATTATCAAACAATCTGTAATCTTCTTGCCCTTGAGCAACTTCATACTTTTCAAGAACTACAAATTTTTCTAGTGGAGATACTGTAGGAGCAATAATATCCTCAAACAGATTAGGATCATCAACAATGCTGTCATCATCAATATCACTAAATGTTATTTGAATTTTTTTAGTATCAACATACCCGTCAAGACCTTTAAATTCTTCTGTAATTTCCCATTCTCTATCGTAGGTAAATGGCACAGTAGAATCAGGTTGTGTATTAATGTTTAATACTTTAATTTTGTCTTTAACTACAGTGTTAGTCTTTGTGTCATAAATTTTATCACTAGCATCATAGAAGAATCTTACTTGTTTGTCACTTTCAAATATGTAACGAACTAGTCTTGATTTCACTGTATAAAATTCTGTATCCGTAGTGAATAATACTAACCAACTCGAATCCAGTTGTTGATTAGAATTATCGCCTTGCTTACCTAGGCTAAAACTATCAGCGGTGTTTAAGTTAACTTCAAAGATTATTTTCCAAGTACGTGTTTCAATGTCGTATCTTAGACCAAATGGTTTATTAGCAAATACTAGATCAACCATAGTTGCTACAGTACTAGCTTCAATGGCTGTTCTCCATGCTGGGATAATCTGTGACAATACTGATCCAGAAGGAATAATATCGTTAAGAACAACTGGGCCTGATCCATCTGCTAGAATTCCTGTTCCATTGTTTGTTCCATCGCCTGCAATAGAAATTACCTTACACCATAATGTTCTAGTAGAATTTTTTCCTATTGGAGTTCCAGCAGTTAATTGATTGTTATTGTCTTTGTCAAAATATCTACCGGTAGGTGCATCAAATCTTAAAAGTGATCCAGCAGTTACGAATCGAAGATTGGTACTGGTATTTGTTCCAGTCTTATAAGGTGTAGCATCCACTGTATCACCAATATAGCCAGTTGATTGATTGGTATCATCAGTTTGTTTATACCAGCTGACATTTAAAGAGTCTGTTGCAATTTTAAAAAACTTCGAATAATAGTAATCACGTAAACTTGTTGATTTTAAAACTTCAGTTAATTGATTGTAGATTACTGCTTCGATGTCACTTCTTGTTAGATATTGGAATCTAAAACTGTCATTGTATTCTTCTCTGTACAACGAACCATCGTCTGCAAATAAGTTTGTCTTTGAATATTTTCCAGTTGGGTCAACTAGATCAAAGTATCGACTAATTCCGCTAGAGCTTCTGTTTACTGCTTTAACTTTGACAACTTCTTGGTTTACACTCAATGGACTAATATTATAGTCTTCTCCAGTAACCATTCTATTTTGAGTATAGTAGGTTGCCGGGGCATTGGATTTGATACTAGTGTTGGATTCAGTTTCAGAAGAATTTGAAACTGAACTCTGCAAAGCTAGAGTAACAGTCAGTGTTTCGTTCTGACCAACATTTGATGTGTACGGGATTTCTAAAGATACGTTTCTAATATCTTTAGGATTTATAGTATAAGAAATACCGTTGCTGGTTCTGTAATAAACTCTAAACGATCCTCTTGGTAGATTTCCAAATGTTCCGTCACTAAAGATTAAACTAATTCTGTCTCCAGCACGAGTTATTGCTCCATAGATGTTACGTATCTGCTTTGATAAGCTATTGTAAATGATATTGTTGCCTTCGAGGCTAGGAACTTTAGACCAATATTCTGTTTCTAAACCGTTTTGATCTAATCTATAAAGCCATACGTCATCGTTATTGATGTTAATTGCATCAATGTCAATTGTTTCATTAGTTGACGGTTGATCAATTGTAAATGTACCTTGATTCAATAGACCTTGTCTAAAGTGAATGAAGAATCCAGTATTTGCTGATGAGTTACCTTTGCCATCATTTCTATACAAAAACGACAAACGATTTCCAACAAGAGGAGGTTCTTCAATAATAGCATCGTTGTCAAGTACTGTTGATACAACTTCAAAAGTCATGTTTCGGCCATCAACAGTTTTACTAAAACCATAAACAGGAACATCTACGTTATTTGATTGAAATCTATATTGCTCTGTAGGAATTCCATAGACTGTTGCTTTGCTGTCTGCATTACCAAACTGTCTAGAAGATGGTAGTGCGGCATTAATAACTTTTACAAATTGATCATACCAGTTTGCATTTGCTGGATCGTTCCAAGCAACTACTTGACCTGATAAGTTTCTTCCGTTAGAATCGTAGACATTCTGTGTAGTCGATACAGTGGTAAATTTTAATAATCCCGATCCTGCTATGTTACGTTTAGCATTGTAGCTCAATAGCCGAGCAAGACGCAGAATGCTTTCTCTACGCTCTGCTAGCTCTAAAAAGTTATCACGAGCGTTTAAGTCAGTTCTAAATGCTAGACTTTGTCCTAAAAATGCAATAAGATCAATTAAGGCTAGATATTCGCTAGACTCAATGTAATCGTTAAAATCTTCAGGATAATTCTCTCTAATATATTGAATCATTATCCTGCGAAGATTTTCAAAGTCATAGCTTTGGAAATCAGCATTGCGGAAGCTCTGATATATACGCTTCCAGTCTTCTGCTACTAGTAATCTATTTTGTCTATCGGTTGCTGACATATACGCTTTTCCCGTTTATATGGTATTTAGCGTATTTTATTATGTGCGTAGTTAATTTATTAGACCGTTAGCTTGGTCAAATTTGAACTGTAATGCTTCGGAAATGTTGTAGGGCAAATAGGTTAAAACACACTCTATTTGTATTCCGCTTTCATAGGTTGTAACAATTACTTGATCCGATCTTACACGGGGGTCATAGTTAATAATTGTTTCAATGTTTTTTGTTATAAGATTCTTAAGCTCGTCTGTAAGAGGTTCAAACAACAAGTCCCAAATGATAGTGCCAAATGTAGGATTTTCTAATCGTTCACCTTGCCTAATATGAAAATGATTTATAATATCTTGTTTAATTAGAGCAAGATCATACAAGGCAAAACTCTTAGAATCGTTGGAAATCGTACTAAAGCCTTTGTAAGTTTTAGTACCAGGTATTGCCTGTGCTTGCGATGGTCCTTTTAAAACAATTTTATCGTAAAGTTTTGCGTTTGCTGACATAATAATATTTACTCTTCTTGATCTTCTTCTTCCTCAGGTCCTTTTAATTTTTCAAAGGTATCTGTGCTAGTAGTATATTCTTTAAAATATTCAGGTGTAGTTTTTGTAGGAGTCTCTTTAGCTTCTGTTTTATCTTTGGTAAATGCTGTAGGTTTTAAATTTTCATGCTCGCTCCATGGCTCATGTTGCGGAATTCTATTAGATTTTGCCGCTACGGGAGCATCTGCGGCAGTAGCCGCAGTAGGTGCGGCTGGACCATTAAGATCAATCTTACCTCCAGAAAGTATCAAATTAGCACCACCAATGCTGGCAGTTCCGCCAGCTGTCCATTTACTTGCGCCGCCACTGTTAATATCAAGGCCAGCACCAGATGTAATTTTTAAATCTGAACCACTCTTTACATCTAATGCACCGGCGGCTGTTATTTTTCCGTCAGCACCTATTTTAATATTCCAGTTAGAACCAGCAGTTTGATTAATATCAGTACCTGCATTTAAGTTAATATTTCTACCGGCAGTAAAATTAATATCTCGATCTGCTGTAACATTTAAATCATTTTCGGTATGGATGCTAATGCTATCTTCGGCAAAAATATCAATTTTGCCATTACTAGTTAACTCAATCCAGGTAGTACCTCGAGCATTGCCAATATAAATTAAATCTTCCGAATTGTGCAGTAATATCTGATGACCAGTTCTAGTTCTTAAACGAATAAGCTCGTTGTGAGGAATGGTTACGTCACCGTCTTCTTCGTCTTGTTCTACTGCAACATATTCAGGTGGGCCTTCACTAGCTGGTGTTTTTCTTAGAAACTTGTCATCACCATCGTCCATAACAAACGACGAGCCGCCAAGTCTGCTAACAAACGCATTTGCAATCCTGTGTTCTTTTTTTCCTATTTTACCTTTCTTAGCCCCAGGTTGTTTATCAACCGGTCCTGGTGTAGAGATTCCGAACACTGCGCTAGGTATTTCTCTTCTAGCACTTGAGCTAGTAATACCTCTTATATCATCTTTAAGAAGACCTTGGTCTTGCAATACTTTAGCAAATGGTGTTTCTGGTTTTAAAATCTTTGTAGGATCAATAGTAGATCCTTGTATAACTTTATTATATTCTGCTACTGGTACACGTTCTTCATCTGTTTCTTTTGATTCATCTACTACAAATTTCGTTGCCGCATAACCAGGCATCATGAAATTCATATTTTCATCAGGAACACATCCTATCCAGTAACCCTTTCTAGGATCTCCATCAACAAACAAACAAAGAACTAGTGTTCCTACATCGGGAGGAACCATCCACATTCCATAACTTTTTTGTGTGTTGTTATAATCGTCGGGATCGTCGCCAACAAAATCAATACTGCTTACTCCGTAAAACGGACTTAGATATTTTACAGTTCTTAACTGACCTTCAGTGTCGTCGTCATTGCCAACTTCTCTTAGAAGTTGAACTTCAAGAACTCCCATATAGGTAGGGTCAAGGTGGCTTACAATACGTGCAAGAAAGGGGCCGGGTTTAGATTCGGCTGCTTCGGAGTCTGATAATCTGGTTTCTTCTGCCATTATTACACTCCCGAATAGTACGGTTCACCCGTTTCGTCGTTGATCTTCCAACCAGGCATTAAGTTTCCTTCATCGTCATATGCTACTGTAAATCCAGCAGGTTCTTGTTTTCTTGCGGCAAAGTCAAATGTTGATTCTGCGTCAGGATTATCTTGTCCAGGAATTCTAACCATGCTGAGCACTTGAGTAAATTTTCCTCTGTTGAATACGCTTTCAATTTGGAGTACTCTAAATAATCCACTAAATTGTTGTACAGGAACAGTATCTCCAAAATTATAAAAACCAGTTTGTTGATTAATATCAATTGGTGTTCTAAAATTTACTGTGATATACACTTCGCCGTTCTGATAATTCATTTCACCATCAGATGTTAAATTCTGAAAGTTTGTAGCTGTAGCGGTATAGTTGCCAGTGCCGCTGGTAGCAAGATAATACGGATCACCTAAAATTGTTAAATTTAGGTTAATCATATCAACACCGTTGGTTGCAAGATCGTGGAACTGTCTTGCGGCAATAGATGCGGCATCGTCATAGCCTCCGCCTCCAAGTCCCGACGTTCTAGTATTAACTCGATCTCGTCGAACTACAGATGGTGTTTGTTGTGATGTGGGCTCTTGTCCCTCTGGTGCTGATGTTTCCTCGTCTTGGCCTGAAACTGCGGCGGCGCCTGTTTGACCTTCTAACTCTTTGCCTTCGTTATTTTCTCCGCTATCAGCATTTAATGCTCGATAAAAGCCTGCTTTAAATTCAATAGCAAAATCTAATATATCTAAATTTTTTCCAGTATAGATATAATTGTATTCTTTCAAACTTTGTTTTTTGGCTTCTTCTAATCCTGGTGTTGGTGCATTAGGAGGTGCAAATACCGATGCATTAATGAGGTAAGGAACTACTCTATAAACAATAATTTTTGGTTTAAGACCTGTCTTTTTAAGATTCTCATCGGTAGGAGTATTATAAAGTTGAGGTTCTATTCTCCACCAAACAACCTGTCCTTCTGGAGTTAGTTGTGCTTCTTTAAGGGCATTACGACCATAGTCACTCATTAGAATAACTTGGTTGATAATATTTGTTATACTTGTACCTTGGTTAAATTTAAAGTCGCTTTCTAAAGGATTTATAGTAACGTTTCCACGTTTATATGTTCCTGTTTTTTCATCGTAAGCAACGTTATCTTTAGCAAAAGGTGTATCACCTTTTCTATAAAGGTTAAATCCCATACTAGCCATACCAATTGGATTAACCTGACTAGCGTCATTTCCTTGCACTAATGTTGTGTTCTTTCCTCTACTGACACCAATACGTTTATAGATGTCGCCTGATACTGAATCGGCTGGATTGGTAGTTGCTGATTCATCTGATGACTCGTCCTCTTCTCCTACTTCAGATGAAGATCCTGAAGATAAGTCTGTTGGAAATAGAATAATAATTTGATCTGCTACGTTAACATCTTTACGTTTAACTTCTTCTTTCAACTTGTCATTTAAAACTTTTTGAAGACTTTTTTCTCCAGACTGCAACATTTCTTGAATAGTTTTTCCAGAAATATTAATATCTGTTTTAGTTTGAGAGTATGCTGTAGAAAAGCCGCCTTCGTTCCATGGATACGCTTCTACATCGTATTCACAGCCTTTGCCAGTGACTCGCATCCCAATTTCTCTAAGTTTAAGAGGAATGTGTTTTGTAGTTTTGTCAATTTGTACATTTAACAGTGTAGGATCTATATTACCTTTAAATTCTATTGTTAATAACAACGGAATATCTAAATAATTTTGGTGACCAGCTACAAGCGCGGCTGTTTGTACAGACTGAAAGAATAGCCCCATACTATAAGGCTCAGTTACTTTAAAAGATACCGCAGTAGCATTTGTATTACCAGATGATTGTTCAAGGCCAACTGAAGACGAAATTCTTAAATTATCAAGAAAGAAATCAAATTTGCCATATGCAGTTGGTACTAAATCACTTGACGGTGCTCCGCCTGCAGATCTTAAAATTAGCGGTCCTAGCTGACCTCTTTTGTAAGTGTCGTCTGGAAAATTTATACTTGTATCGTCTAGTACGCTTAGAGTAAAAACGTAGTTATAAGTAGAATAACTATGCAGTATATTTGGAAAAGGTGGTTCACCTTCAACATTTATTTTGTTAGCAAACGATGTAAGTGCAGATAAAATGTCAAGATTTTTAAGACTTGATAATGCATCTTTTGCGGCAGATTCAACACCTGCTAGAGAAGTAGGTAATAAAGATCCTACATTTGATAATCCGCTGGCTGCATTATTAATAACTGACGTAGCTGAAGTTAACGGCGACTTGATGCCGCCAACAGCAGAAGACACATCGCTGACTACTTTTCTTACTTGTCCGCTGGCAGTGGTTGCGGCTCTGTTTAGCTCGTCAAAGAAACCCATGTTATAATCCTAAAACTTTTTTCAGACTGTTGCCTTTAGGTATGTATATCTGCGTCCCTGGAACAAAATCAAAAATTGGATCTTGTATAATATCTAAATTTCGTTGCGTGAATACCCACCAAAGTCTATGATCTCCGTATAAGTCAAATGCTAAAAGATCAGGTCTATGAGTATACTGAGGTTCAATAGTGTAAAGATAGTCGTCAGGTTCGGCACTTACTGGTCTTATCTTTAATATTGAAAGATAATCTTTTGTTATAGGAGTACTTGCCCAAGGGCTTGACGTTTTATAAGTTGCCATTATAGATATCCTACATTGTTGTTAATATACCCGCCGTTAACAAATGTGTTTAGATTAAAGTTTCGAACACTTTCTCTGCTATAAACCGGTTGTACTGTAACACTTATAGTACTCTTAGTAGGAACATGGCTTGGTCCAGATGCAACTGAGCCAAATGCGCCAGTGGCGCCTCCACCACTTAAAGAACTTAACAAGTTTGAAGCGCCACCAATAAGGCCAGCGGCAGCTCCTACTTTACCTAGTGTTGACGCAACTTTAGCAGAACCAACTGCGCCAGCTAGTCCAGCTAATTGATTTGCACTAGAAGCAATGCCAGCAATAGATGACATTCCACCAGTACCTCCACCAAAGCCACCAAGTGCTCCTGAGCCCACTGATGTTGAAATATAATTTGCGTCAGCTGGCAATTCTATGTCAAAACTCTTAACAACTACGGGAATATTTTTAAAAACATAATCACCATAGCCATTTAATAAAACAATAGGTGGAGGGTTACCGGCAGATGGATCGTCGCCAGTAAACATTTTAGTAATGGATCTTAGATAATGTACTACACCTATCCAATACTGTGCTTGTACACCATCTTCAACGTTAAATGGTCCACTGATAGTTATAGAGTCTACTCTACTATTTTGGTAAGCTAAAAATTGATAGTTTTGGTGTGTTATAGGCACATCATCATAGGATGCTGTGCTTGCAATTCTCATTGAAGGAGTATATGGGAATACTAGGCCACCTGCTTGTGCTAGTGGTTGCAATACAGGACTGCCTGTAAAGCTACCAATTGTGGGCATACTTAAACGAACACGCCAGTCATTGTTTGCATCAGCCCCGACAAACTGTGCGCCAGCACTAACTATTTGTCCGATAGCGTTTCCACCTGCGGGTAAACTTAAACTTCGTAATGCACTCACCAGCTTAGATGGATCGGATAAATTATTAAGTGCTCCAGCCACCTTACTCACAGTACCCGCTACATTTCCAAAAGTTCCAATCGCAGAACTTGCGGCGGTGCCGAGTGATCTCGCAGTTGATGCAATAGTGTTTAAACCAGTACCTACGTCAAATAAAGCCATATGGACTCCTTAGTATGTGTATTTAGTTGACAAAATAAACTGCGTACTTTATAATACTGAAAAGAGGTTTGACTAATGACAAAAATTAACTACTTAAACAACAAGGATTTGCTAGACGAGATTCATAAAAGTAAAAATACATATTGTTCTTTTACTAGTCCAGAATACCATCAGTACGATATTATCCTACCAAGCATAGACAAAATCAACATTAGAACCGTTGCAGAAGCCAAACGCAATCGTGCAAAACGCATCGGAGATGCCGAATATCAAAGACGCAAGCAAGCAGGCGAAAAGGTAAAACAAGCAGAATGCGAAGTTGATTACAAAAAAATATCTAAACAAGATGTGGTTTTTAGGGTTATGACCTTTGACCATGTACCGCTAAACAATACTAGAAAAAAGAATCCCAAAACTGTAGCAGATCACAGAGACAAGGTTAACTTTCCGCCTTTTCAACATTGGAAGTACGATGAAAATGACATACTTGTATGTGTAGGTAAAAGTCACTGGAAAGGCGGAGTAGAAAAGGGTAAATTCTCAAAAGATCACGGACAAATTACTAATAACCTAGCTCGTATGTATATCAAACTATGCGAAAGATATGCTACTAGAGGTAACGTTCGAGGCTATACCTACAATGACGAAATGCGTGGGCAGGCTATTCTACAGCTGACACAAATTGGTCTACAGTTTGACGAATCAAAATCAAATAATCCTTTTGCTTACTTTACTGCGGCAGTAACCAACTCATTTGTTCGCATTATCAATATTGAAAAACGCAATCAAGTTATACGAGACGACTTACTTGAAATTAACGGAATGAATCCAAGTTATTCAAGAACTGGTCAAGGTGAACACGCGGCAGCTCTAAAACGGTTTGAAGGAACAGACGATTGACCTGTGCCGGCAAAAACGTTATAATGAAGGACTGGAGGTATTACTTTGAGTAATCTTTTTAAGAAAGCCGCACTGTTCACAGACATACATTTTGGATTAAAATCAAACAGTTCTGTACATAATCAGGACTGTGAAGATTTTGTTGATTGGTATATTGCCAAAGCCAAAGAACAAGGTTGTGAAACTGGTATATTTCTCGGAGACTGGCATCATAATAGAAATTCATTGAACATTACCACAATGGATTACAGTCTTAGAGCACTTGAAAAACTTGGAAAAGCATTTGATCAATTTTTCTTTTTTCCAGGTAATCACGATCTCTACTACAAAGACAAACGTGATATTCACTCAGTGGAATTTGGAAAGTATATTCCAGGCATAACAGTTGTACATAAACCATTTACAGATGGTGATGTTACCTTGTGTCCTTGGCTAGTAGGCGATGAATGGAAAGAAATTCAAAAATCTAAAAGTCGTTATATATTTGGTCACTTTGAACTTCCACATTTTTATATGAACGCTATGGTTCAGATGCCTGACCACGGTGAAGTTCAATTAGAGCATTTTAAAGGCTACGAATTAGGTTTTAGCGGACACTTCCATAAACGCCAACAAAAAGGCAACATGATGTACATTGGCAATGCGTTTCCGCATAACTATGCCGATGCATGGGATGACGAACGAGGATTAACAGTATTCGAGTTTGGCGGCAAACCGCAACACTTTGCATGGGATGCACAGCCTACATTTAGAACTGTTAAATTAAGTCAACTTATTGACGAAGCTGACACAATTATTAAACCCAAACAGCATCTTCGTGTTACACTAGATATTGATATTAGTTTTGAAGAAGCAAGTTTCATCAAAGAAAAATTTGTAGAAGATTACGATATTAGAGAACTTACATTAATTCCACAACAAAAAGAAGTTGAAATTAATACTAGTATCGATATCAAAGCATTTGAAAGTGTAGATCAAATTGTTTCCAATCAATTAGTAAACATACAATCAGATACCTACGATTCTAAAGTTTTACTATCTATCTACAATAGCCTATGAGGGCAGGATATTTAAAGTACAATGATTAAAATAAAAGATTTAACTGTGAAAAATTTTATGAGTGTGGGTAACCAAACTCAAGCAGTAGATTTTAACAAAGAACATCTTACGCTGGTACTAGGTGAAAACTTAGATCAAGGTGGTGACGATAACGGTTCAAGAAATGGAACTGGAAAAACTACTATTGTTAATGCTCTTAGTTTTGCTCTTTATGGACAAGCTCTTACTAACATTAAAAAAGATAACTTGATCAATAAGATCAATGGTAAAAATATGTTGGTAACATTGTCTTTTGAGAAAGATGGAACTGAATACAGAATTGAAAGAGGTCGCAAGCCTACTGTGATGAAGTTCTTTATCAATGATCAAGAACAAGGTGCAGAGGAAGCAGATGAAAGTCAAGGCGA
>JACCDX010286204.1_pt1 | contig 36722 bp, 36 predicted proteins | sample 7449681 | NCBI WGS metagenome assembly JACCDX01 (sample SAMN15323450, study PRJNA562643) | freshwater metagenome | isolation source: river surface water | place: USA:Blue River Watershed | collected 2017-08-18
AAGCTTCTAAAAAAGGTTCCAAGAAAGGATCCAAAAAAGGAGGTGCTAATCCTGAACCCCAAGCTGGTGGCAAAAAAAAGGGCTCCAAGAAAGGATCTAAAAAGGGATCCAAGAAAGCTTCTAAAAAAGGTTCCAAGAAAGGATCCAAAAAAGGAGGTGCTAATCCTGAACCCCAAGCTGGTGGCAAAAAAAAGGGCTCCAAGAAAGGATCTAAAAAGGGATCCAAGAAAGGAGGTGCTAATCCTGAACCCCAAACTGGAGGCAAAAAAAAGGGCTCCAAGAAAGGATCCAAAAAAGGTTCCAAAAAACACTAAATTATTTAGTTAAAATATAAAATAAAAATCCAATTAATATATGTAACCTAATGTACAAAAATTATTTATGTTGTTTTGATTAAAGTTTTTTAAATAATGATACTTATTTAATTCTAAATTATTATTTAAAAAAGCTTGTGCCAGTTTATCAACTGGTTTTGTTTCTGGTGGAACAGGTGGTTCAATATTAACTTTTTCAAAAGTTACATGAGACGCCACGTGAGGTTCTGTTTTTTCATTGTCATCAGAATTTGTTTCAAATAGAGCATACGAGTTTTTCTTTTGCTTGTTATCTGATGATTCTTGACGATAATCATCATATAGTGATTGATAATAATCATATTCGCTTACTTTTTTCTCTCGCATATTTGAATAATAATTAGAATAGTTTATTGTGTTTTTACTATATTCTAATTTATTATATTGTGGAGTATTATGTGGTGTAGTTGTCGTTGTTTCATCATCTAAAAACTCTGGATCGTCATTATATACATCTCTTGGATTATGTGAAAAATATTTTCCAATTGTATATGGAGACCTACTTGGAGGAGTGTCTGATATATCAGAACCAACTCCAGACACTACAGTTGCAATAGATTCTAAATCATCATCAGAATCAGAATATAAATAAGTTTCTACTGCTTTTGGAGTTAAAGGTCTTGATTCGTCTTGTTTACCAGCATTTGCCTTAAAAATATCTTCGGAATCACCAATTTCATTATAAAATTTCTCAACAGTATGCGATAAATTCTTAATCATTTGGATATTATATTCACCTGATTTGATGTCTGAAAGCACAGCATTTAAAAAATCCCTAAATGACATAATATTATCAATATGCATATTAATTGTACTGTTATTTGTGTAATATTCTTCTTTCTTTACAGTTGACATTAATAGTAAGTCCTATTAAACACATAGACTATAATTTTCAATTTATTTTAAGTTTAGTACTTAATATAAATTGATTCCAATATAATTTAAAGAATAATCAAGATTTATAAATAAAATATAAAATGGACTTTGATACTTTACTAAACTACTGTTTAGAATTAAACAATTCGACAAGTGAAAAATGTCTGGTTTGTCATATTCCTATTGAAAACTCTGACCCTCACTTAAAACTAAAATGTAAACATTTGTTTCATTCAAACTGTATTAGTTATAAATCTGGAAAAACAAAATGTCTATATTGTGAAGTCAGTTCTGTACCAGAAATAATTAATCAAACAAACAAAACACTAAAACCAAGTCAAATTGTTAATCCTATCAAGTCATCAGAAACCCATTGCAAAGTTTTACTAAAATCAGGTTCTAATGCTGGACAATTTTGTAACCGTGTAAAATGCCCATATCATAAAATACAAACTCAAAAAGTAATTGTTGTAAACTCACCAACTAAAAAATCCCAAACAATTAAACAAAATAAAAAAATAATTAAAACAGATAAGTGTATTGTAATTTTAAAAACAGGACAAAAATCTGGTCAAGTATGTGGAAGAAACTTGCCATGTAAATATCATAATAAAATATCAGATAATAGTCCAAGTAATAAAATAAATAATAATCAAATTAATCAAGTTAATCAAGTTGACACATTTACAAATTTAGTAACAGAAGAACAAATTGATTTAGATGAAGAACTTATAGAAGTTTAATCAATAAAATCACATTCATCATTATCGTTATTTGATTGTTTAAAATCTTTAGTAGTATTAGTATTTTTTAAAGATTTTATGTCATATTTTCTAATAAAGCTTGTTGAACCTCCTGTTGTACTCACATTATCTTTTTTAACAAACTCAGTATGTTTAATTGTTTTGTTATTAATTAAGTTTTGAATTTTTGATTCTGATTTTGTATCTACGGTTTTAACAGTTACAGTCGAATTAGTTTTAACTTGTTTCACCGGAACATCGTCAACAAAATCACATTCATCATTATCAATAAAATCACAATAATCAGAATCATATTCTGTCTGTTTTTCTTTATTGCTTGTTGTTGGCTTAGTAAAAGTTTTATTATATGTGTAGTTTGATTTTGTAGCAGGTGTCTTTTGTTTAATCAAGCTCTTAATATCAACATCTGGAGCCAAAATTTTTAATTTTTTACTAATAATTTCATCATTATTAATTGTATATGTTGTTGTCATTTTAACGTATTTTTTTCTTTTGTCAACTATTTGTTTTAATTCATCTAATTTATTTTGATGTTTCCTGTAATAAAGAATTTTACTCCATGTTTCTTTTAAAATCGGTAACACACTACCAAAAAATTTATCATCGCGTACAATTTCAACATTATGTGATGATTCTAGTTTCCAGTAAATTATTCGGTAAAAATAATAGTCTTTACTAATTTCAGGATATAATTCTTTGTAATTATCCAACATTTCCAAAGTCCATGTTTCGTATTGGGCTTCATTCATGTCAAGACGTTTTGGAATGATATATTTGGATTTCCATTCAGCAAGGTCCCCTTCAAATTCTGGTTTAAAGTTTTTTGGGTAAAATTCTAATATAATTCCCTTTTTAAGTCTATCATCAACTTGCATTTTAACTCCTGAATTACCAACTGTATTTACACAAGACTGGCAATTATCAGATAAATAAGCTTGTTTATTAGGATATTCTGTAATTTTACATTGCCAAAAATCACAGGAATCTAACTCACAACAAACTAATTGTTGTTGTACTTGACAATAATAATAAAATGGACAAATGTCTCCAGCAATTTTACCACTAGTTGTAATTTCTCTAGTTACTGGGCATTTAATTTCTAACATAGTTCCTAAACGCTCAGAAAACTTATTGTCTAATGTATATTTTGAACAAATACCGTCAGGAGATGCACCCAAAAATTTATATTGTTCAGATGGCAAAGCACCGAATTCAAACACACGAGTATTATAAATATGCTCATATATCATCGTTGCTGTTGGTTCATATTTTTTACCATGAAAAACTGTTGCGTTATCTCTAAATGGAAAATTTGGATCACACTTTTTCAAAATAAAAGATTCAACTGGTTCATAAGGATTTAAATCTATAGCTGCTGCCATATCAGATGCTGTAATACGGTTGTATCTATAATCGTACCATTCTTGAGACCTTTGTGCTGGTTGTGGTAGTTCTTTGAGTTTATTAAAATGTGCATCAAGTTGTTTGTACTTTGATGGTGTTTTTATATCCGGATATTTATCTTCAAATTCTCTAAAACAGTTTTTACCAGATTCAAAAGAAACATCGGGTCCATATATAAATTTTTGACTAAAAATTCGATTAAATATTTCCCCAACTATTTCAGGTGTTACATCTGCAAATTCCTTTTGTAAATCATGATATACTTGTTTTTTCATTTGAGCAACTTCATCCAATCCTACCTGTTTTTTTTTCCCAATATTATAATCGAGAATTTGGATTGTTTTATTTAACATTAATGTTATATTTCCAAATGACATTTAATTATACTTAAAACTTATGTTTAAAACAATTTTAATTCAATTTATTTAATACAAAATAAATAAATTCAAGTAACTTTATCTAGTTAATTTTAGGGTAAGAGTATTTTTCATTTTTATATTGCAGGTCGGTTAATGAAATTATTTTTCCAATAGATTCATCATAAACTACTTTTTCTTTTTTTGTTAAAATTTTTAACTTAACAAGATCAATTAATTCATCTCGTAATTCTGCTCTTGCTTTCTCTGAATTTATTTTCAAATTATTAACAAATTCTTTAATCTTAAGTATCTTATGAACAGCATTTAATTTGGTCCAGGGTTTTTTATAGAGGTCTTCGTCAGAAAAAATTTGCTTATGATTATCAGACTCTATAGGTGAATAATTATCTATTTTTTTTTCAGTTTGTGACTCTGAAAATTTATCTTTACTGTCATTAAGTTTAGTAGATAATTTATCGCAATAATCTTGTAGCCATTCAAAATTACTATCTGAACTATTAATATTGGATAAAATACTTTTATAATATTTAAGTTCCAGTTTTTTTTGTATTAGGTCTAGTTCCATACTTATTATATAAGAATCCATTTCTTTAACATAGTTTATTCAATTTTACTGAAATTTAACTTACCAATCTTGGTAAAATTGAAAAATTAAGGGTTACGATAAATATCCCATAGTTCCAATGGCTGATAATACAGAACTTTTTGAATACATTTTCGCAGTTAGAATCTCACTACAAGATGAGTTTGAAAACGAAGCGGATATTATTAGAGAACTAAAAATGACATTAAGAGAAATGGGAATGGGTTCAAACGAATCTAATCAAATTCTCCATAATTTTTATCAAACTTACGGAATTGATATTTCAATTGATAAAATTAAAGAAGCATCTGATATTTCAAATCAACTTATGAATAATATGCTTGGTTTTATGTTAAGTCCTGGTGATTTCGGTCACTCTGGTCATCCAGACGATAATGATGATGATAATTTAGTTGAACAAGCAAACAACGACGATGATGATTTTGATAATGAAAATGAAGACAATTATGACAATGATGACAATGATGACAATGAACATAATCATCATCATATCCAAAATATTGAACAAATTTTACAACAAGCATTTGTCCAAGCTTTAGGCTTACCTGGATTACCTGTTCAAACACAATTCGGTTCAAACAATCAAAACCAATTAGAGTCTGAAACAGAAGAAATAAATGAAGAAACTACACAAAATATACCATCTATACCATCTATACCATCTATTAATCAAGGTAATTTTAGTTTTTCATATAATGGAAACACTTGGACTGTTAACTCACAAAATTTAAATTCGCCAATGACGCATATTTCTGGACCGTCAATCGGTACACATAGTTCAATGATTAATGTACTTAACACTCTAATGGGGTCTAACGGATTAAACAATATGCCTTTTGCACAAAGTATGTTTACTGATGTTGTTGTTTCAACTGATAATAAAGACTTGGAATCTCTAAAAACAAGTAAACTTGAAACCAAACTAGACACTGATTGTAGTATTTGTATGGGTCATCTTGAAAAAGACGAAGAAGTCTCTGAACTAAAATGTTCTCATATTTTCCACACCGAATGCATTAAACCATATTTGGAACAATATAATTATAAATGTCCTGTTTGTAGAGCAGAAGTTGGTAAAGCAAAATACCATATGTAATTATATTAATGTTTTGTTTATTTGAAAAAATTAAATTTAAATTTAAAAATTCACATTTAATTTTTTTTTATTTTTTATTGTTTTTTTCTTTTAAAATTAAGTTTGCACAATCAAGAGCCTCTGCAACCCCTTGTGCTTTATCTTCTAAAAGTCTGTAATCATAATCTCTAAAAATATCTTCAAAACTATCAGAACCATGTAAACTATAAACTAATGAATAAATGTGTTCTTCATTTTGACAAATAACATTATAAATATCAAGTAATTTTGCTATTTCTTCAGAACTCCAGTTTTTCCAAACTGTTTCATTTCTTTTAATTTCTTGTGTTCCAAGTGCTTTTAGCTTTGTAATTATATCTTCCATTATATTACCAAATAAAATAAACTAAAGTAAAAATTATTGTTGAACGCATCCAGGAGGACCTTCATGTTCATCATTGCCGCTAAAGTCACCGTCTTGATCTGCACCAAATCTATTTGATTTTCTTTGTTTTGCATTTTTCAGATGAATAAAGGCTTCTTGAATTGCTTCTTTTTGTTCTTGACTACAATCTGTTAAAATTGTTTTTGTTAAATTTGTGGTTTTAGTAACTTGAGACTCTGCTTGTACTTCTTGTTTGTCAAAAGTTTGGAGAATTGATTTTAGTTGTGTCTTAGTTTCACTTGGTAGTCCTGTAAGATTTGGTAGTTCAACGTTAAAACGAACAAATAAATCTCCTTTTGCACCAGTTTGTAAAGATTTCATTCCTTCTCCTGTAATTTTACGAACAGCATTAAATTCTGTTTTACCAGATGAACTAATGTGTAATTTTCTTCCATCTAAGTGATTAATGATTTTATCGAAACCAAATAATGCCTGATATAATTTTAGATTAACATCAACAAACAAATTATTATCTAATCTTTTGAATGTGTTGTGAGGCTTTTCGTTAATAACCAAAATTAAGTCTGTTTTAGCATGTTTAAATTGATGACCTTTACCTGACAGTGTTATTTTATTTCCATTAGACAATCCTGATTTAAGAGGAATTTGAATTGTTTTTTCCTTTACAACATAACATTTACCGGCACAAACATCACATTTATTCGAATCGTCAATTACTTTTCCTTTTCCTCTGCATAAATGGCATTCTCCAACTGACTGTTGAATCATGTTACCCATTCGTACAACATTAACTTTCATTCCTTTACCATCACAACCAACACATTTTGTAGTTTTTCCATCTTTTGAACCTTCACCGTCACATTTAACACAGTTAGTTTTTTGTTTGTAAGCAAAATTAATTGTTTCTTCATTAAAAATTTGTTCAAGAGTAACATCAATCTTTTCAACGAGATCTTCAGCAGGAGCTTGTCTTGGACCCATTCCACCAACATTAAAATGACCAGGCATTCCTCCCATTCCACCAAAGGGAAACCCTGCACCAAAAATATTTCCAAAGTCAGCAAAAGGATTTGGTCCAGCATGTGCATCTGTATTATCCATACCATTTTTAAACATGTCCATACCTACTTGATTATAAATTTCCCTTTTCTCTGCATCAAGTAATACTTCTTTTGCTTGTCCAATTTCTTGAAACTTTGCGGTTGCTTGTTCTTTAATGTCTGGAGGTGAGTTTACATGTCTATCTGGATGCCATTGTTTTGATAATTTGTTGTAGGCTTTTTTAATTTGAGATTCGGTCGCATCGGGTGAAACCTCGAGTCTATCGTATAGTATTGTATCTTTAACCATTAAAAATATACAGGTATTCTTCTTTAATTAATTTTTGTTCAATTTTATTTGGCCAAATCTTATATAAAGGTTTATTAATTCATATAGATAATAATGACTGAACAAACCCAAATTACAACTAATACCAATCAAGTTAAAGTCCCTTCTGTATTTATTGATGGTGACAAATCTGCATTTGTTTCAAAAGCAGCAGTTGACAAATTTAAACAAGCAGTTAAATCAACTCAATCTGTTAATTTGTCTGATCTTGTAAACAAATATGTTAAACCTGAATTTAGTCTTGAACTTTTGTCTGGTGAAGACAGCGAATGGAAATTTCGTGTAGTTACAAGACAAGTTATTAAGCAGAATAAACCACAAAGAGAAAAAACAGAAAGTGAACAAAGAAGAGAACTATTAAGAGCTAAATTAAACTTAATGGCAAGTGCTCGTACAAATAAAGATTATCGCAAAGCAAAATCAGCAGGTAATGTTGACCATGAAATTTTAGTTGAATATCAAAAACTTATAAAAATGACAAAAATGCCAATTCCTGAACCAAGTGAAATTTTAGCGAAACCAGATGAATACAGACCAATTATTTCGGCAGTTCTTGGAAATCCAATGATGAAACAACAAAAGTCTCATCCATATGTTAGATACTTTACATTAATTGCTGAAAAACTTGGAATCGGTTCAATGGTACCTATGTATGAACAAACATCACAACCAGAACAATCAGCACAACCAAGTCTTGAAAACTTGATGAAATCTTCTGGACCTACTGAAATAAAACAAGTAAGTGGTAATAATATTAATATGGATGGAGACGAAACTGATTCTGAAGATGAATCAGACAATATTGACGTTTAAAAAATAATTGATTAATTTATTATTTGTAGTATAATAAATTAAACTATTAATGATTATTTACGATAATATACATGGTTATATAAAATTAGACCCAGTTGCTTCTGCAATTGTTGATACACCAGTTTTTCAACGTTTAAGAAACATACATCAAACTGGAATTATGTATTTGGTTTTTCCTACTGCAAATCATAGTAGATTTGAACATTCTATTGGAACATATCATTTAGCAACTCAAATGATTTCAAATATTGCAAAAACTCAACCAGAGTTAAAAATAACAGAAGAAATAATTCAACTTGTAGGTATTGCTGGATTGTGTCATGATTTGGGACACCTACTTTTTTCACATTTATTTGATGATCACTTTATAGATAAACTAAGTAATTTTAAAGAACTGGCAGAAAAAACACCAAACGTAATTCATGAAAACAGGTCTAAATTTCTTCTCGGATACCTGGTTAATAAATATTCAATAGAATTAAATAAAGACCAATTAAAAGTTATTGGGGATTTAATTAATCCAAAAGAGGCAGAATATTCAAAATGGAAAAGCAAATATCAGTTAGGTAAATGGATATTCCAAATTATTTCTAACCCTGTTAATTCAATTGATGTTGATAAATTTGATTACTTAACTCGTGACACTCAAGCTGTTGGATTAAAGTTTGGTTTTGACTATTCTAGATTAATATTAGATGCTAAAGTTATTGACAATAAAATATGTTACTCAACTCAATGTAGTGAAGATATTTATCATATGTTTTTCATTAGATATCGATTACATAGACAAATTTATAATCATAAAGCAGTTAAAGCTATTGAAATTCTATTAGTTAAACTATTATTTGAACTTGAAAAAGAATTTAAAATTTCTCAGTACTTGTTTGATCCCGAAAAAATGATGTTGCTTATAGATTCATATATTTGGCACCTCCCTACAACAAATTCCACCATAAACCAAATTATTCAGGATATTAATCAAAGAAAACTACCCAAAAAAGTTTATCAATCAATCACATTAAATCCAATTGAATTTCCAATTGATAAATTAGATGAAAAATTTGGTTTAGGTAAATTTCACATGGTAAAATTTAAAGTTGGATATGTTGGTGGTAAGTCATCAAATCCACTCAATCATATAACTTTTTATAACAGTAAAACTGGACAAATTATTATGGAAAATAAAGTAAAAAGTTTTTCACTTTTAATTAATCAAAAACACCAAGAGTATTTTTTGCAAATTTATTGCACAGATTTAGCAATTATAAATCAAGTGGAAACTTTTATTGGAGAAATAATTGGAGACAAAAAGAAAGATTTAGAAAATACAGAAGAAAAAATAACAGACGATATTGAACCAAATCAAAATATTAATTTGATTGAAACCACCATTAGTGAAAATACAAATGAAATCAATGTATAATTTTTAATTTAATGACACATTGATAATTTAATTTATTGGTAATTCATAATTAGAACCTAAACAAGAAATTATTTTATTTAATCTCCCTGATTTTCTATCCCATTTTTTAACTTCTCTTTTTGCGATTAAATACCTTCGCTCATTGATTTCTTCGACTGATTTTTTTTGGGTAGTTTTTTTATTTTTTTTTGAACTGCGAGTTGCTTCAGATTCTTCAAATCTTAAAGCGGATAATACAATACTATCACTATAAGACCGCGGTCGATGAGTGTTTGTATGTGTATTAAAATTATTTATATATAAATCATCTAATAATGTTGAGGAAGAAGTACCAAATATAAATTCATCTGGTACTGACATTCCGGGTTGTATATCATTGGATTGATAACCATTAATTAAACCAATCTTAGCTCTTTGTTTAATATCATCTGAAGAATAGGTAAATCCAACTCTGCAAAAAGGGCAGGCAGGTTTTGCTAATCTTATATAACATTTTGAGCAAAGTTCGTGAGTACACACTAGTGTACGAAGAGCAGGTTTTTTATCTAAACAAATGTGGCAATCCATTTATAATACTTTAGAAAATAATTTTTTTATACTATGTCAAACTTATAAAAACAAAAAAAACTATAGTATAAAAAAGTTAGAAAAAATTTTTAATTAACAAATTTATAATTTACTTATGTTTTTGTACCCTGACATCATTTTTTTGTCACAATACCATTTATTAAAACCGCCAAGTTCCAATAAAATATGTAATATAACACCTGTCATAAAAAAAGCAAAATTAATTCCATATGGTTTTGTTTTGTCTTTATTTGTTTTATTTATTGTCAAATTAAAAATAATTGAACCAATGACAAAACAAATAAATCCAATCATTGCTGATTCTGTTAGTAAAATCCACATTGATTTTACTGAGAAAAAATAATCTCATAAACTTAAATATTTAAAATCTAATTTTAATTAATTATGAATTGGGAAAATTACGTTGTAAAGCTAAATGTAAAATCAAAGGTTATTGATTTTAATCATCCATTAAATATTTATGAAACAAAAAATACTTCAGGTACCGGTTTTTTTATTTCTAATAATCAAATACTTACTTGTTACCATGTTGTGTCTGGAGCAGTTAATATTGAAGTTCTATACAAACAAACAAACTCATATCAAGGTATAATTAAACATATTTTTCCAGATGACGATTTAGCAATTATTCAATTAGAAAATCCAATAACTGATGCTAAAATTTTACCCAACAAAATAATTAACGATAGACTATCTGGTGATGTATTTACTGTTGGATTTCCATTATCAAGTACAAATATTAAAATAACTAAAGGTATTATTTCTGGATATCAAGAATCACTGATTCAAACTGATGCTGCTCTTAATCATGGTAACTCAGGTGGTCCATTAGTTATGTTAGATGAATCAGATAAATTATATAAACTTATTGGTGTTAATGTATCAAAGCTAAAGGGTGATTCCGAAAAAACTGGTTTTGTTGTCCCAATCTATCGATTCGAAATATTAAAAACTATTTTAGAAAGTGCAAAAGAAATTGTCATTAAAAAACCTTGTCTACTCTTCGACTTTCAAAAGCTTACTCAACCAGACTTACGAGCTGATATATTTAAAAATAAAATTAAAGAAATTCCACAAAAAACAGGAATTAGAGTTACAACAACAAATGAAAACTATTATCATGCTAAATACATCAAACCTAATGACATAATTTTATCAGTTAATGGTAACCAAATTGACCATAATGGTTATGTTAAATTTGATTTTTATCCTGAAAAAATTCCAATTGAAGACATTGGTTTGTGGTTTGTTGAATCTGATTCCCTTGAAATTAAAATATTTAACCCAGAAACTTTGCAAACTTCACTGTTAACATTTCAAATTAAACCTGTTAAAACTAACCTAATGAGTTTTTATTTATTGGATTCTTATCCTAATTATTTTGTGGAAAATAATGGTTTAATTTTATCGGTCTTTACGGAACAACATATTGAACAATTAAAAGAACTAGATATTAGTGTTCCTAAATTAGTAAAAATACTTGAAAGAAGATTGTATCATCGTGATTTGTTTACTATTTATTTGTCTGACATTAACTACACTAAAAATGTTAGCAATATAAAGTATCCAATTGGTGAAATTATAATTGAAATTAATGATACTAAGTTTAATAATTTTGAAGAACTTGTTGCTATCGTTAAAAATAAAATTTATAAAATAAAAACAATTGAAAACGAAATATTCTTTATTTAAAAAAATTGATAAAATATTATTTAAAAATAATCTATCATAAACTATAATGCCACCAAAGAAATCAAATAAAAAAGTTTCTAAAAAAGAAGAATCTGAAGATGAATATGATATTGAAGACGATATCGAAATCGAAGATGTTGAAGAATTTGATGAAGATGAAATCAATGAGGACGAAGATTCAGATGAAGAAAATGATGATTTGCTTATTGAACCAGACACTGATACTAATGGATGTGCAATTGATGATGCTATTAATGAAGATGATGAGTATTTTGACAATGTTGAGGAGACAGAACTACCAAGTGAACAGGGTTCAGAATATGTACCCAAAGAAAAAAGAATTAGTTCTGATAGACTTACAAACTATGAGATGGTAAGAATTTTAGGTGAAAGAACAAAACAACTTACTATGGGTGCTAAACCCTTAATTAAAAATTATCAGACATTATCATATGACAGAATTGCAGAAGAAGAGTTTAAACGTAATATGATTCCATTTAAAATTAAACGCCCTCTTCCAAATGGAAAATACGAAATATGGACTTTAGATGAACTTAAAAAAGAACACTTGCTTTCAAAGCTTGAATAAATAAATTTTATTTATAAAAATATTTTAATATTATAAATAAAAATTACTGATTTTTACCAATTGTAAAAACATACTGTGCAAATATAATTCACTTTATAACTTCCTCTTTCTTTGTAAAAAACTGCATTCTTTTGTTTTGTGTCTTTGTGTGTGATGCAACTTGGGTTTTTACAAGTGTAATCGTGAGTATGTGGAAGTAAAGGGTCTTTGCAAATTAATTCATTTTCTTCAATGCTTTTTACTTTAACATTTTTATCTTCCAAGTTAACTTGGTATAGTAATGTTGTTTCAGTTATTTGTTTTGTGTAAAAACAATTTTCACACTTAAATTCTGCTCCAGAAGAAACAATTTCTTCAAAAAGCCCATTCATTTTAATTTTATCTTCTTCTTTAAGCTTTTGATATTTTTTGTTTTTGGCCATTTCGTCTTTGGAAAAACCAGCCTTGTATTTTCCCAAGTCTTCATTTTCCTCAAGTTTCTTAAAGGCATCAGTTAACTTGGAAATTTGAATTCTGGTATCATCGCTTTTTGAAACCTTTGATGACTTTGAAATATCAAATAAATACGAACATTTAGGGCAAAAGTACATTGGATTATTATATAAACTAACTAAGATTTTATATAATTTATTTTCAATTTTATAAAAAGTTGATAAAACAATACTTAAGCACTAAATATTAATATCAAATAATTATGAGCTTTAGTGAAATTTTTAAATGTATTTGTGAACCATGTGTTACTGGGTTTTATTATATATGTTGTTGTTTCAAAAAAAAATATAAATGTGATATTTGCGAATCTAGATTTCAAACAAAACACCAATTGGCTTCACATATTAGAGAATCACATAGTGAAATTTATGCATGGGGTAACTCTGCAAAATTTAGAGCTATGTTAGAATCGGAAAAACTTATTTAGGTTTATTTATCATGTTAAATTTATCTACCAGTAAATTAAAATCAAGAACCTCTTTTTTCATAAAATATATTTGCTTATCAACTGGAACTTTTCCATAAATTTGTTGATAAGATAATAAATCTTCTTCTAATTTTTTTTTATTCGCATTAAATTCATCTGTAATGGCTTTTTCAAAATGTTTTGATACAAAACTAAATTTACCATTAATAACATCACATATTGCCAGGTCATATGTGTGGTAGATTAATGATAGATTATATTCAACTGAACTTATATGTTCTGGTTTTGTGTTCTCGAAACCTGGTTCATTTTGAATTGGATATTCTCCCATCAATGACACAATAGAATTAAGCACTAATCTTATGTTCATTATTGGTTTCCAAGATGGTCCAGACCATGTCCCTAGTATAGATAGACAAACTTTACCAGCTTCATATAAATTTGGGTTAAATCTAACTTTGTTATTAACTGTTAGAAGATTAACCGTCGGAGGATTTTTTGGATAATCATCTGGATATTTTATATCAAAGAAAAAATAACCACCAAAATATGGGGTATTTGCTGGACCAATAATTAAAGCGTATTGTTGAAATATATTTGTTTTATCAATCCATAGGTAAATTCCATCTGGACGTGCTTTTATAAAATCAACATAGTCATTCATTACTCTAACAGCTGATGTATTCATTATTATTAATACTGATAGTTTTTGTTTAAATCAAAAATAAAATTAATGCCCATAAAGACATTAATTATTGGTTAGAATCAGTAAAATTTAAACCAGACGATACAATTGGTTCAGTTAAGTTATATTTAGCTTGGGCTAATTGTGCCATATGTGCATTGTGAAGTTCTGCATTGTATGATAAGTAATAAAAAATAATCAAATTTACTATACTCATCAAGTTTCTTTTATTAAATTTTATTGATAACTCAAAATCACTAATAAATAAACCCACAAATCTACTCAAAAGGGCTGATAATATTAATAAGTTAATTAATCCAAAAAAAGTTGTCATTAACATATCCTGATATTACTTAACTGGTTTAAAAATCAATTTTTTTATGGAAATTGCAAAATAAAAAAAAGTTTTCCACAAATATTTTGCAAATTTTAAAAAAAAAATCGCGCGCGGTAAGGGTAAGTATGGAATATTCCATTTCCACTATTATTGGATGCTTATTCAAAACAAGGTAAGTGGAATATTCCAGTTTTTGGGAGATGTTAAAATAGATGAATTTTATATATACAGATGAATATTTTTTTTATAATAAAGTATTACACATATAATAAAATAAAATCATACAGTAAGTCAAAGTAAGTATTTTGGTAAGTGTAAAAGTAAGTATGCGGTAAGTGTAAAGTAAGTATTTTGGAAATCACATCTGTTATTACATGTTATAAAATTTTAAATATGATACGTATATATCTTACACATATATTATCTTCCAGTAAATATAAATATAGCCAGCTCATTCAATAGTAATATCCATACATTTCCATTAGATACTTACCAAACCACTTACTTTTCTATAATTCATATACTAATTATTATTTAAATAATATTGTTATTACATCTATAAATTTATTATACATTATAAAAAACATACTTACTACTAATATACATAACCCATAATTATGGAATATTCCACTTACCATAAATAATAAACACAATAAGATGACCAACAACGCGCGCGCGCGGAAATAATACTTACTTTATACTTACCGCATACTTACTTTTACACTTACCAAAATACTTACTTTGACTTACTGACATATAATATTAAAGTTATATGTAAATCAATATTATAATATTGTTACATATAATAATATAAAAAATATACATCTATTTTAACATCTCCCGAAAACTGGAATATGCCACTTACCGTGTTTCATAACAGAGTACGAAATTGATGGAAATGGAATATTCCATACTTACCCTTACCGCGCGCGATTTTTTTTTTAAAATTTCCAAAATATTTGTGGAAAACTTTTTTTATTTTCAAATTTCCAGTATTTTAAACAAAAACTCATGGAATATGCCATATTTTGGGTTATGTAATATTAGAAGTAATTTAATATTACAATTAAATAAGTTAATTTTTATCATGTATAACAATATTAATATATATATTTGTAAAAAACTGACCGGTAAGTATAAAGTAAGTGGATAATAAAAACATGTTAAAGACATAATATCAATTGATAATAATTAAATGTATTCTTGTGATAAATGCACCGTTAAATTTAAAACATATAATGGATTTTGGAAACACAATAAAAATAAACACAATGATCCCACAAAAAATGTTGACCCCTCATACAAACATAAATGCACATATTGTTCAAACACATACAAACACAAACAATCAAAATGGGCTCACGAAAGAACTTGTAAGGAATCGGTTCCAGTTGTTAATCTTGAAACACTACAGAAAGAACTAAATGAAGTTAAGACAGAACTAGACCGAGTTAAAAATAAACCAGCCACAATTATAAATAATAATAATATAAATAAGGGAACAATTAATAGGGGTCCAGTTTATAACTTTTTAACAAAACCCGGAGAAGAAAACATAAATATGTTATCTGAAACTGAAATTGAATATATTATGGAACAAGAAATGAACTGTTTAATTACGCTCGTAGAACTAGTTAACTTTAATGAAAAACATCCTGAAAATCACAGTTTTTGTAATACTGCTCTTAATGACAAATATATAAGTACAATGAATACAGAAACAATGACAATAGAAAAACAAAGAAAAAAGGATTTTTTTGATATGACTTTATCAAACGGAATAAGAAATATGAAGTTACTTTATGAAAAAATGGGTGTAAAGGCAAAAAAAACACCAAAGGCAATTAAGTATAAAGAAACTATTGATAATTTAACAGAATTTGTTTTAATTAATCACAAAGGCAAAAAAACATATGTTGAATTAATGAATATACTTACCTTTAATAAAAGACATATACCGCAATTAACTTGGTCTCAACTAACTAATAACCAAATTCCTGGGTCAAATATTGTAAATAATTCCCCAGAATTAGAAAAAGTAATTGATGATAAAACAATCGGAAAAACTCCTAAACATTTAAACATTAAATATTCTACAGATGATAATAAAATAATGTGTGATAATAGCTCAGATAGTGACATTGACTCTGAACTATCGAGTGATACAGAATCTGACGAATCTGATTTAGATGAATTACCAACTATAAACATAAATAAACAAACATATATTTTGGATAAAAACTTTTTATATACAATTGCACATGGTAATAAAAAAGGTGAACTATATGGAAGTTTTGTAAACGGAAAATTTAGGAGATTAAAATCAAAAGATATTGAAGTTTAATTTTTAATCAAGGCATAAAAATATTTTTTTAATAGATGGATTAATATATGAATTTAAAATTTATAATTCATATATTAAAGTTTTTATCTTATAATTAACATCGTATAGATGGAGAAAAAAAATTATAAAAAGGCTAATTATTGTATGATGGTATACATCATGACTCTATAAGCCCCTATAAAGGACCAAAAAAAATTGATAAATATATTTAAAAAAATCTTTGTTTAAGTAATTAATAATATGACTGACAGTAAAAAATTAGCCAAATACAAGGAGCGTGTCTACGATTTACTTGAAAAATGCAGATACAATGAAGATAGTCACAAGAACCCAACACATCTATCCTATGGATTATTTCAAGGAAAATTTGTGTTAGATAATTTACAAAGAAAAGAGCTTCTAAGTTTATATTCTAAAGCAATAAAAGCAGGTGTCAATGATTTTTCTATTTTAGAAAAACAAAAAGAATACGGCCCTGTAATTGTTGATATTGACTTGGAAGGTTTAGAAGAAGATTATTCTGATGGTGAACGATTATATGATGAAGATATGATTGCAGATATTGCTAGTAAATACATAGAATCCGTTAATTATTATTTAAATATTTCAAAAGATACACTAAAAGATGCGCTAAAATGTTTTGTTTTTGAAAAAGAAAAACCAACCAAAAAAGAAGATACATTAAAAGATGGATTTCATATGGTATTTCCAGATACTTGTGTACACACTAAAGTTCGTCACTTAATTAGAAACCGAGTTGTAAAACAATGTATTGAAGAAAATACATTTGATGGCTATGCAAACACACCAGAAAAAATTATTGATAAAGCTGTTGTATCATCAAATGGATGGTTTTTATATGGTTCTAAAAAACCAAATGGTCAAATGTACGAATTAACAAAAGTATATGACCATAAACTCGAAATGGTCTATGACCACGAAGATAAAGTAATGATTGACCCAAATACCGGAGATGAAACAAACGAATATTATAAAAACAGTACATTAATTAAATTTCTTTCATTACAAAAAGAAGAATATTGTAAAGAATATGCAACAACATTAAACTTTACTGAATATGAAATTGAAGCAGAACTCCAAACGAACAATGTTAATCAAAACCCAACAACTGAAACTTTAAAATATGAAATACCAATTGCAAAAGAAGATGAAGTTAGACGTGCAGTTAAATATACAAGTATGTTAGACGAGAAAAGAGCGATTGATTATCATGATTGGCTTCGTGTTGGCTTAGCATTACACAATATTGAAAACTCCCTATTGCCAACTTGGGTGGAGTTTTCAAAAAAGTGTTCAAAAAAATTTAAAGAAGGAGAATGTGAAAAAGTGTGGAAAACAATGAAAAATCCTACAAGCGGAAATGTGTTAACAATTAGGTCTCTTGCTTTTTGGGCTAAACAAGACAGTCCAAAACAATATGAAGACTTTAATCGTGATGAATTTAAAGCTATGATGCGTAAGAGTTTGGATGGTAATACATATTATATTGCTAAAAGTGTCTATTCCAAATACTGCGATAGATTCGTTTGTTCATCAATTAAAACAAACTCTTGGTGGGAATTTAAACATCACCGTTGGGTTCGTGTTGAAGAAGGTTATTCCCTTAAGGTTTTACTTTCTGAAGACTTTGCAAATGAATACAATAAAGAAATTGCAGAAATTAGCTTAAAGGCAACTGTGGTTTCTGGTATTGAAAAGGAAGAGCTACAACAACGAAGAACTCGTATTGATAAAATTGTAGAGAAACTAATGAACAATGCCTTTAAGAATACCTTAATGGATGAATGCAAAAGTCTTTTTTATGATGCATCATTTGAACAAAAACTTGATTCAAATATTCACTTGATTGGATTTGAAAATGGTGTGTATGACTTGGAACAAAGTCTTTTCCGTGAAGGCCGTCCCGATGATTATATTACTCTAAGTACTAAAAATGATTATTACAAATGGAATGAAAAAAATCCAACTAATAAATTAGTGACAAAGTTTTTTGAACAAGTTCTACCAAATAAATCAGTTCGTGATTACTTCATGAATGCTCTTTGTACTTGTTTATCAGGAGAAACTAAAGAAGAAAAACTTTATGTGTTAACAGGTTCAGGTTCAAACGGTAAATCACTTACTATGGATTTAATGTATCAATCACTTGGAGATTATTACATGAGTTGTGACATCAGTATCATTACTCGCAAACGTGGTCAATCAAATCAAGCTGCTCCTGAAAAGGTACGTATGAAAGGTAGACGTTGTGGTGTATTTCAAGAAGCAGATGATGGCGAAAAACTTAACGTCGGTGTTATGAAAGAATTTACTGGTGGTGATAAAGTTTTAATTCGTGATTTATTCAAAGGTTCAACTGAGATGATTGAATTTAAACCACAAATGAAATACTTTTTAACTTGTAACCAACTTCCTGAAGTTCCTTCAAACGATGATGGTACATGGAGACGTATCCGTGTTATTGAATTTGGTTCCAAATTTTGTGATAATCCAACCAAACCCAATGAATTCTTAATTGATAACACTTTAAAACACAAGATTGAACAATGGGCCCCAACATTTGTCAGCTATCTTATTCATATTTATAACACCGAATACAAAAATAAGACATATCTTACTGAACCATCTGAAGTTATGGCGTCAACTAAACAATACAAGATGGAAAATGACCACTTTACTGAATATGTTATCCAATGTATTGAAGTTACTGGCAATAAGAAAGATGCAGTAGGAATGAAAACAATTTGGGATGACTTTAAGAGATGGTTTGGAGATTTTTACGGAGGAACTAAACCACCTAAACCAACTGAATTTAATAAATTTATGACTAAACAATTTGGCGAAATGACTAAGAATCGATTTACAGGTATCAAGATTAAGGTCGATGAAACTGACTCAGATGATGAAACCAATAAAAATGAATTGGATGTTTAAGCTTGCTTTATTATAATTAATATATAAATAGCTATTTTATTTATAGATAAATTAAAAAAAATTGTGCGCCTCTTGTAGACTATTAGAATTTTGAACAAATTCTAACAAGGTCTAAAACAAGAGCCACAGGCTTACCGTCATTTTGATATAATTATTTTTAATTTATATAAATAAATTAAAAAAAATTGAAATTTTAAAGGTATAACCATTGCTTAAAAAATTGTAATGTCCAATGCTAAAATTCACATTAATAATTCTTACCAAGCTATGATTGAAGCTTACTCTTCTGACCCATCTATTCAAAAAATGATGGCAAATCAGCTTAGAGTTTATGGTTCTATGGACAATATTATGAGAGCAAGTGCTTCCGCATATAGTTCATCTAGAAGTAACTCTAATTCGCCTACAAGTTCAGATAATTCGCCTACTGCCAGTTCAAATGGCAAATATATGTCTCATTGTTACTATGGTTGCCAACCAGGTAATAAGATTACAACTGTAATTGGATAATTATAAGGAAAATATTAATTTTCCATATAATAATCTATTTTTAAAATATAAGTTTTGCTCGTACTTAATTAAAAAACGGGTCTTGTGATAATTCATCAATTGTCCATCTTTTGTTTGGGTCAATTTGCAAAGTTCCAGTTAAAATTCTCTTAATATGAGTTTTTAATTCAGGTTCTAATTCAAGTTCATTTATTTTTCTGTCCAGACGTGATTCTTCAGGATATTCATAATCTATTAGTTCACCCGTGCTTGTAAAATGATTCCGATAAAATTTCGTTTTTTCGATAAATTTCTTTGGGAAAGAACCGCATGTATCGGAAATTAATGACAGATGCCAATAGTCTCTGGAATGTTTTGCGTCTTTAATTGGATCGAATAAAAATTTTCCAGATATTAATTCATATAATGTACAACCAATTGCCCAAATATCAACAGGGTATTTACATTTACCCATTAAGACAATCTCTGGGGCCAAGTAATATCTGGTTCCAAATTGAGTTTCATAATAAATTCCTTCTTCGCAATGTGAACCAAAATCTCCAAGTGATATATTCATTTCATTAATGTATTTTTCATTGGTAGAATGTTTATTAATATTAGAAACTTTACAAGCTTCTAAAATAGTATTAGTTATATCCGAATGAATTGTTTCTCTAATTTTTAATTTATCAGATTTATCCATTTTATCAATTGATTTCAAGTCTTTTCCTTTATTAATCCAAAAGGTTTGTTTTGCTTTTGAATATCTTGAAAAAAAATCAGCTCGAGTATATTGGTCTATAATAAATGCGTCTTTGTCATTAATCCCTTTAACTAAGATATTGTCTGGTTTTATATCTCCGTGAAAAACTTTATATTTTTTATGGAGAATTTTTACGGAATCAATTAGTTGTCTCATTACTTTTTTAACATGTACAATACCCAATCCCTTTGAAAAATTACCTTTACGAATTAAACCATCAACATTGTCACAATGTAAGTCCCAAACTGAACACAAATATTTATTTTTTCCTTTTTGTTCAATAAAATACTCTATTACATTATTAAAAACAGGAGGTGACCTTGGTAATTTTTGAACAAATTTAATTTCTTCCAGACCATCTTTATAATCTTTTGGATCCTGTACTTTTACTGCATAAAACCGGTTTGTTACAATACTGTATGCAAGCCATACAATTGAATAAGAACCACGTCCAAGTTCACATATGATGTTATAGTTTCTTAAAATTTTTCCTGTTAATTCCAAGTTATTTTCATGTGATAAATTTTCGTCACTTGATAATGATTCTGCATATGATTCTGAATCACTTTCACTTATGTTAATTTCTGAGTCCATTAAAAATATTAACCAATTAATTCTTTAATATATTTTTTTCAAATTTAATTATTTTCTTATTTAATATTAAATGAAAAGAATAATTAAAAATGAATATATTGAACATAAAAATTTTTCTTCTAAAAATATGGAAATCAAAGAAGTTCCGCCCAATAGCCAAATTATTCATCCAGTTACTTTAAGTTGGATTGATAACACGAGGTCTTCTAATCCAATTTGTTTAACTAAACCAAGTTTTGACAAAGAAGGACTTACATTGTATAAAGATTATAAATGTACTGGTCAAAATACTAACAAGTACAATGGATATTTGTATTTACCACCGATTGGTTTAACATCTGAAAATTTAATAAAAATTTATGACGTTGAATCTATAGAGAAGTTAAATTTTTTTATAAATGAAAATATTAATAAAGTAAATATACTAACTTTAAATCGAATAGTTAATAGTTGGATAAGAAGTAACTATGATACAATTAAAACCTACAATAATTTTTTGGAAAAAATATATATGTCATTGATAGAAAAATATTATAGTTCTGAAAACTTTCAAGTTCTAACAAAAAAAATTAACTTGGAAAAAGAAATAAAAGATTTTATTGATTATTGGTTTGGTAAAAATAATACTTTAGGATTTAAAATTGATTTACTTTCTGATTTAGAAAATTATCTTGAAAAAAAAAGTGGAAAATAAATTAGCCCGAAATATATTTTATTCTCAGATTTAGTAATATGACAACATCATTAAGTTTTTTAGTAAACCTTTACAAAAGAGAAGAATTAAAACCATTAACTGAAAAACCAGAATTTAGAAGATACTGGCCAGTACCACCATTAATTCAATCTGTATATGAATACCAAAATGTTAATAGCGACTTGCATTTAAGAAAAGAAGTAACTAATTTTTTTCATCGCAAAGTAATAAAGTGGATTGAAAACTACCCAGAATTTGCAACACATAAATCCAGATTAAACTTTTTAAAATCAGTTGAAGGTCAAATGCATATTTACAATTTATTAAGAATATTTATAAAAAAATCCGGAATAAATTGGTATGATTTAAGAGACAATTATTCAATTGTTAAAGAATACTTAAATTCAAAATTATAAGATGAATAATATTATTTTTTATCTTTTAATATTTCTTAAAAAAACAGGATTGCCCTTTGTTACTTTTGTTTCTGACTTTGAAGTAACAAATGTTTTTGCTGTTATATTTGTATCAGAATCAACATTATATGCATTTTGATTTTCATTATCAATGTCATCCCTTAATTTTTGAACCATGTGCTTGTAATTTAAATTTTGTGTTACTTTGCTGTTTTCATGGCATATGGAATTTGGTTGATTTGATATGACATTTGCACTGAAACTATTTTCTAAATTTTGACGAGTTTTGATTGTTTCTAATAATTTAAGTTCAATTGCAAGTTTTTCTTGAGAAATTTTAAGGAGAAGTTTTTCTTTTTCAATATTTTCATTTATTTTTTGTTCAATTTTAAATTGAATTTCTAATTTAGTTCTTAGTTGTTCCATATCTCCGTCAAATGGTAATTTATCCATTAAAATATTATCAACCTCTATAGTATTTGATACATGGTTGGATTGTTCAGTTTGTGCTGGTTGAGTAAAATCAGCATATTCATGAATATTATCAATAATTGTATTATTTTCATTAGTATTTCCAGATATTTGTTTTAAATAATTATTAACAATGTCGAGAGATTCTTTATCGCTGGGTTCATTGGCTTGGCTAACTTGGTTAAATTGATTAACTTGATTAACTTGTTCCATGATTATATTTAAAACTAATAATTATGTTTTTAACTCAAAACCAAACAATTTTTTTACTATTTAAAAAAAATTTCAAATAGACTTAAAAACAAATTTGTTTACCCTTATAGAAAATAAATTAAAATGGACTATCCAAAAGAGATTTTAGTTAAGGATTATTTTGAAATCCATAATTATTATAGTAAAATATATGGTCATGGTCGAACAATTGTGTTAATGCAAGTGGGTTCGTTTCATGAAGCATACTGTACAGATACTGATGGTTTAGACTTGGTTAAATTATCTCAACAAATTGATGTTTTTTGTACAAAAAAAAACAGTGGATTACCTTTATCAACAAGTAATCCTAGAATGATGGGATTTCCGATTTTTGTAACAAGAAATTTTATTGATAAATTAATTGATTTAAATTATACCGTGGTTTTAATAGACCAGGTTTCAGAACCACCAAAACCAGAAAGAAAAGTTACGGGAATTTTTTCTCCAGCAACACATATAGAAAACAAATCAAATAAAACAACCCATCTAGTATCTATTGTTTTGGACAAAGTCAAAGAATCAAAATCTAATACACAACAACTTTGTATTGGCTTGTCATCATATGACTTATCCACAGGTGAAGGTGCGGTATTTGAAACTTATTCAAAATCAGATGATGTATTAGTTGGTTTAGATGACGCACAAAGATTTTTGGAAACTTATCCCCCAAGAGAAATTATTTTGGAAAATAATTTAGCAGAAGATGAAACAATTGCAAATATGAGTGTGACTGAAATATTGGGTTATTTAGGTATTGATAAATCCAGCACATTCACAGTAAAAATTACCGGACATAAAAAATTATCTTGGCAAAAAAATTTATTTGAACAAATTTATAAGTTAGAAACAAATGTTGATATTATTGAAATATTGGGTTTACAGTGGTTAAATTGGGCTAGATTAAGCTTGGTTTTATTATTAGATTATGTGATGTCTCATCAACCTAGACTATTAGAAAAATTATCTGTGCCTGAATTATTTTCATCTCATAAGTATTTATATTTAGGAAATAGAGCATTAGACCAGCTTGATGTTTTTAATAAATCAAACGGGAGCCAAGAAACTTGTTTATTTAAAATAATTAATTACACAAAAACTCAAATAGGTAAAAGATATTTACAAACTCAACTAGCAATGCCATTAATTGATGTATCAGAGTTAAATAAAAGATATGATACTATTGATGTTTTGACGAAAAATTCTCATTCAGTAAAGCTAATTAAATATTTAGAAGACATTTATGATTTAGATAAGTTAATTAGAAAATTAGAAATAAATATGATTAGTCCTGGTGAACTATACCAAATATATGTTAGTTTTTATCAAATTAATAAACTTGGAGAATATTTACAAACAAATAAATTAGAAAAAACTTTTGATATCAACAAAAAATTAACAAAAGAAACAATCAGTTTAGAAAAATGGATTAGTGATACATTTGCAATTGAAAAAATTAATGGCTTAAACTTTAATAATTTCTTTGAATCAGACACATCTTTTTATAATAAAGAAATTCATGAGGAAATTGATGAACTTCAAAATCAAATTGACTTGGCCCAAAATTTTATGGGATATTTAATTAAGGCGCTTGAAGTACATATTGATGATAAAGTTTATTTTAAAAAGTCAAATAAAAAACAAGAGGGAGAAACTGATTCAGATGCAAAATCTTTAATTTCCCTAAAGTATAACGAACGCGATGGACATTATTTATTAATAACTAATAGAAGATGTGAACTATTAAAGAAAAACCTAGCAAAAGAAAAAACATTGCAGGTTGGAGCTATTCAAATTAAACCTTCTGATTTAGAATTTAATGAACTTCCAAAATCATCAAGTACAAAAATAACAAGTAAAAAAATTCAAGAAATGTCTAAAGATTTAGTTATTTTAAAACAGTCTCTTGCGAAAAAATTAAAGGAAATTTTTAAAGCTGATATGGCAAAATTTGCAGAATTATATTCAAAAAATATGCATATTTGGGCTAAAAAAATTGCATATATTGATTTTATTAACTCGGGTGCAATTTGTTCCGTTTCAAACCATTACTCACGACCAGTAATTAATTTTAAGCAATCAAGTTATTTAAAAGCAACTGAAATGAGACATCCTATTGTAGAAGTAATAAGCTCAGATACAAATTATATTCCACATGATATTGAATTAGGTTTTGAAACTGAACAAGAAGGTATTTTATTATATGGTATTAATTCATCTGGTAAATCAACCTTAATGAAATCAATTGGGTTAAACGTTATACTTGCACAAATTGGTTATTATACTGCTTGTTCTAAGTTTGAATATTCCCCATATACTTCATTATTTACTAGAATTAGTGGAAATGATAATATGTTTAGGGCTCTTAGTGCATTTATGGTTGAAATGACAGAACTTATGGCAATATTAAAAAGAAATAATGATAAATCGCTTATTATTGGGGATGAAATTTGTAGAGGAACTGAAGAAAAAAGTGCAAATATTATAGTATGTTATATGTTAGAAACATTGGCAAACGCAAAATCTAGTTTTATAACAGCAACACATTTACATCAAATCGCATTAATGGAATCAGTTAAAAAATTAACACGTGTAAGAGCCAAACATTTAAAAATAACATATGACCCTGCGAATGATTCGCTAATTTATGATAGACATTTATCAGATGGTCAAGGTGAAACATTTTATGGACTTCAAGTTGCTAAATTTTTAATGAAAGATAAGCAATTTAATGAAAGAACAAGCGAAATATTGAAAGAGTATGAACAATATCAACCAACAGCAATTTCAAAATATAATTCAAGTGTTTATATGAACTGTTGTGAAATATGCAAAACAAAAGCAAATTTAGAAACTCATCACATTGTGTGGCAAAAAGATTTTAATAAAGACGAAATAAATTTAAATAAATTTTATTTAAAAAAGAATGATTCAAGCAACCTCGTTAGCCTGTGTACTGAATGTCATGACAAAGTAGATAGAAATGAAATAATTATAAATGGGTGGATTAATACTTCATCTGGAAGAAAATTTGATTACGAACTAGTTAAAAATACTCCTGAAAAAAAATCAAAATATTCAGACGAACTAGTCGAATTCGTAAAAAGTCTCAAGAAGAAAGTTAAGTCTGATGAAAAAATGGCAGTAATTAAAATAAAGGAAAAGTTCGATAAAAAAATGTCATCAAAAACAGTACTTAGCATATGGTCAAGTTAATTGGACATATAAATATTTCCAATGCGCTTGATGCACAATATAATAAATATATATAATTATAATGTTAATATTACAAATTATATTATTTGTAACTTTTATTTTTTTAGTTTTGGGTTATTCATACATGTTAATAACTCCGGCATTATTAGTTGGAAATACTCCTATAATTCAATATGTAAAATTATTAGCACAAACATTTTTTACTTGGGTTTTATCTCAAGGGTTTAAAACAAATTTTAAGTTAGCACAATCTGAACAAAATATTGCCCAGTTAATTAATGAAAATCAAGATAAGATTGATATATTAATATGTAATCATACTTCAACACTAGATTTTTTAATAATAATGAGTTATTTACAGGAATTTGAAATTGATTCATATAACTTTGTTTTTAAGTCAGATATTTTATACACACCAGGATTTGGTTTTATAATGTATTCAAACCCAGACATTAAATTAAATAGAAACTGGGAACAAGATAAAGAAACCTTAGGAAAACAATTAGATAAAATTAAACCAAATGGTAAAAAACAAGTAATTTTAATATTTCCAGAAGGAACCCGATTGACTGAAAAAAAACTATGTGAAGGTCAAAAATTTTCTGTTGAAAATTCACTACCAGTTTTTGAGAATTTAATGGTACCTAAATCGAAAGGTTTATGGTTTATTGTTAATCATTTAGCTCAAACAAATAAATTAGGACGAATCTGGGACATAAGTTTAATATTTCCAAAATTTATAAAAAAATCAATTGGAATCGCTGATATTTTTGGCAAACCAATTGGTGATATTAATGTGGTTTGGAGAGAAATAAAACTTGATTTTGATTATACAAGTCCAGATAAATTTAAATCATGGTTAATGGACTTATGGGTTACAAAAGACAGTTTAATTAGTCATTGGGATAAAATTATTTTTAATCAAATTTATCCGGAAACAAAAGCAAAAACAAGTGCTAAAATAATCGTAATTATAACGTTGATTACAAGTCTTGGATTATTGCTAAACAAATACACAAGGTATTACCTAATTGGTTCTTTACTTTTAAGTTATTTGTTAATTATTTTTAAGCTTTAATGAAAAAATAAAAATTTATTAATTATTGAAATTTTATAATTTTAATAATTTATAATCTAATATAATAACAATGAAGTCCATAATAATTTATACTGATGGTGCAGTACCAAATAATCAAGTAAAGGGAAACAGGAAAGGTGGTGTAGGGGTATTTTTTGGTCCAGAAGATTTAAGAAATATATCATGGGGAATAAAAGAAACACCAAAAATAAAAGTTACAAATCAAGTGTGTGAACTTATGGGATGTATAAAAGCAATTGAAACAATAATTTCAACAGAAAAAATCGGCAACAAAACAATTGAAATAAGGACAGACTCAATGTATATTGTTAACACAATTAATGATTGGGCAAAAAAATGGGAAAAAGCAAATTGGAAAAAAGCAGACAACAAACCAGTGCAAAATTCAGACTTGGTAAAAAGACTTTATTATTTAGCAGTAAATTTAAAAGTTAGATTTACACACGTAAAAGCACACACATCAGCCCCACCTATTAATTCGCCCGAATATCCAGATTGGTATGGTAATTTTATGGCTGATAAATTAGCAGTTGAGGCAACAAAGTAACAAGATATTTAATAAAATAATACTTAATTTAATTAATTTGTGTAATTAATTTTACAGCCAATGGTCTTTTTTCTAATTTGTTTTGACATGCAAGACTAGCAACTTTGGCCAAGTCTGTTGAAACAATATTATTTTTTTCATAATATTCAGTTGTATAGTATAAAAACTGGGAATTTCTACGATCTGGATCTAGCTCACCTTTTTTATTTGGAAGTTTTTCATACTTTGGTTTTAATGTTCCTGTTTCTGTAATTGCATACATCTTAATTGTTAATTTAATAGGCCCAGAAATAAGTTTTGCTAAAGCAGACTTATCTGAAGGATTATATTTTGGTTCTTTTGATAATTTAACGAGTACAAACTCATATTTATCATGATTTGATATTTTTTTCCCAATTATTTTTTCTTTTAGTTCACTAATTGAGTTAGATTTTCCAATTTTTTTTACTGAATTTTTTTCTGTGTTAAACTTAAATAACCAGTATTTATTTAGAATTTTGATTTTCATTAAATTTAATTAGAAATAATTATATTCTGATTTAAGGAAAAAACTTCTATATTATTAAATACTTGAATGGCTGATTTAGGTGAAGCTTTTAATACATTAAAATTTTATAAAAAACCATTTCAAAGCATAGATTATTTTTTTACTCAGAGAGAACTAACTGAAGATCATGAATATATTGACAAGAATATGAACAGAAAAACTAAAAAAGTTAAAGTAAAACACAATTTTTTAGCGTTAAACATTCCAACTATTCAATTTACTACAACAGAAAATGGACAATCGGTAGATAAACCTATGGGGTTTGATATAGAAATTTATGGTGACGAAGGATATAATTATAAAGGAACTATAACATCTTACCAAGGAATTATACCAAATTTTATGGTTCCAATTAAGGGAGATAAAAAACTATTTGTTAATATTAATTATAAGTTTTCTGATTCTAATAATAATCCCCTATCAAGAAAATTTGTAAATTTTATTGAAGTTCCTAAACGCTTTCAAATGGTTGATGAAAATGATTCTCACATGACGGGAAAGAAAGATGATGATTCTGATATTGATATTTAATTTATAATTATAAAAATAATTTAATTATAAAATAAATAATTTTAAATCCAATAGGTTTATTCAAATGACTTTTTAATTTGACCAAATAATTCTGAATAATATTCAACAACTTCCTTGAGAATTAATTTAATGTCTCCTGTTTTTTCTAATTGATAGTGAAAATGAACTTTTTTTGCCAAGGGATGTGGTAAATTATAACCAGCAAAACTAATTTTTGGATGTAACTGGAGTCCACGTGCAATTAAATTACCAAGTGTATGATCCTCGTTATTAACAATAATTTGACCTTGAAGTTTTTTGTCATCAGTAGATTCAGTGCTTGCTTTATCTTCATTTAATAATTTTAAAAAATTTCTTATTCTACGTTCAATATTTACAAGGGCAACATACATAATACGCTTTTCATCTAGTTGGCCACGAGACTCTACAAAAAAATCAAATTCATCAGGTTTTACTTCCTTATAAGCAGCAATACATGCAGCACTATACATTGCATCTTCATATTCTGTTCCAAGTTTGGTAATTGCACTAAATGCAATTTCTTGTCCTGGTTGTAATTTAACAATTGGAATAGGAACTTTATATGGTGATTGAATTTGTTTTTCATCATAATAAAACTTAGCATCAGCAGTTGATACAGTAATAATTTCATTTGTTTTGTTTTTTGTATTAATGTACATTGTAAATTGCTTGAGATTGGAAGTATTTAAATTTTTTTCAACATTTAGTTCAATGTTATCATCTTCTGCTGGTTCTTCTTGAATATCTTCAAGTTCTGATGTATTTGTTTTAATTGTGTAATCAACAAAATCCACAGTATTTTCTATTCCCCATACAGGCATATGACGTAATCTAAGTTTTAAATAATTATTATGAAACACTGATGTATTTTTGTCAAATTTAAATTCGCTAAATGCATAAATTGGAATGTCAGAAAAAATGGTTCGACGGATAGTGTTTGCGACAATGTAATTAATGTTTGGGCCAGATATTTTAAAATCAAGTCTAGAATTACCAAGTTCTTTAGTATGTTCTGTTATTTTAAGATTAACTTTATTTACTTTAATCATTATATATATATACATATAATTCCTTTTAATATTAATTTTCATTTTTTTTTAATTAAAGAATTATCTTATATATTTAATAATGAAAGTCGTATTTTATTCTGAACAATGTGACTATTGTAAAAAGTTATTGGCATATTTGGAAAAATACAATATTAAACCACTTTTTAAATTAATAAACATTGATAAAACACAAGCTCCTAAAGAAATAGACATTGTACCTACAATTATTGATACTGAACTAAACCAACCACTTAAGGGAAAAAAAGCATTTGAATATTTATTAAATGTGAAATATTTTAATAATCCAACTAATAATATTGATTATATAAAAGAACTTCCTCCTAATCCAGAAATACCTGAAGATGAAAAAGCAGTAAAATCAGAATCAATTAACTTGAATTTAACAAGTGGAAATAATTTTGCAATAAAAACAGATAGTCAAATTAATGATTTATTTAGGGAAAACGAATCAACTATTTTTTATGAAGCTTCTAAGGAAATGGATGTAGCAAAGTCTTCCCAAGAAATGGCTCAATTAAGACAAATTCAGGATAAAAAACTACAAGCATTATTAAAGATGAGAGGTCAAAATTATTAAATTAATAAAGTAAAAACATAAGGAGAAAAGCCGGGCTCCTTATGTTTTAAAATCACCCACTATTCTTGTGAGAAAATTAAAAAGAATTGGCTTTTAGATTTGATTTTTGATTGTTGAGAATTTACTGATTTAGTTTTTAAGAACAAAATTGCAGTAAGCATCATATGAATCAATTTTGGTGTTAATGCATTTTGTAGCAGGGTCCATCATAACTACACGGGCATCAATTGCATCAATAAGATTGTGGTCGTGAGTAATCACAACAATTCCACCGGTATACTCACGTAATCCATCAATTAGTGCTTCAACTGTCTCTATATCAAGATGATTAGTTGGTTCGTCAAGAATGAGACAATTAGGACGCATGAAAACTAACTGTACGATGGCAACACGTGCTTTTTGTCCACCAGAAAGTTCACCGATTAATTTCTTGTGTGCAGATGGTTCAAGACGAACACGACCCAAAAAACTACGAACTGATTGTTCAGGGCCACCAGCACCAATGAAATCCATAGGAATAATGCTTCGTAGATAATCAACAGGCGTAGAATCAAGAGGAAGTTGAGCCTCAAAGTGTTGATTATAATATCCGATTCTGGCATGTGGGTTAAAAGTAATTTCTCCATTAGTAGGGGTAATTTCTTGAGTCATTAATTTAACCAGAGTTGATTTACCGGAGCCGTTTGGACCAACAAGAACAATGCGAGAATTTGAATCAATTCCAAAAGTAACTGACTCTAAAATTGGTTTGTCGGGAGAATAAGCAAAGCTAACCTTGTCCATAGTAATTAGATTACCCTTAAGTTTATTTGGCTCTTCGAACTCGATTAGTCCATCAAATGGCTTTGGTGGGCGAGGAACAGCAACACTCATGTGTTCATCAAGTTTCTTCTTGTCGCCTTTCTTTTTTAGGTCCCTAAACTTTTTGTCCCAAGTTTCCCATGCTTTTTCTGCTTCACGCATTTTGTTAGTATATGCATGTTTGTAGGAATCATAGTTGCCTTTATATTGGGCTAACTTTTGGGACTCAATCGCTAAGATATAATCACATACATCATTAATGAAACCAATGTTATGTGACACAATAATTACAGTACCTTTCCAAGTTTGTAGATAATTACTTAGCCAAATGATAGCTTCAAAATCCAAGTGATTAGTTGGTTCGTCGAGAAGCAGAAGGTCTGGTTCCAAGTAAAGAGAACGCGCTAGTGAAATTCTCATGCGCCATCCTCCACTAAACTCAGTGAATGGGCGTATTAAGTCAGATTCAGTAAAACCAAGACCTGATAAAATTTTAATTACTGTTGCGCGCTCTTTATCCTCATTCCATGCATTAGTATAGTCATAGAGTTCAGCATGTTTATTTTGTAGAGCTTCAAATTCTTCTTCATCACCGGTAAGTACATCAAATAAGTCCTCAATACGCTTGATTTCTTGTTGGTACTTAAATAGTTTAAAGTTAGACCCCAGAACAATGTCAAGCGGAGTTGCTGTTGGTTCAGCATCAAATTCTTGTTCCACATAAAGAGTATCAACTTGAATTGAATTACTACCGCTTTTTCCTTCACGCATAAAAAGTAGTTTTTTAAGTAGTGTTGATTTACCTGATCCATTTGGGCCAATAAGCCCATATTTTTGACCAGGGGCCATTGTGAGTTGTGCATTGGTAAAAAGTTTTTTCCCAGCAACATACAAGTCGAAAGAACTAATGCCAATTGTAGTCTTTGTAAAAACAACACGTTCAGCAACTAAATTCGCAAAGTCAGCTTTTTCAACTGCGTGTGTGTCAGTGGCTTCACCAGATAAAATACTTGCAATAATAGGGTTTGAAGCCTTAGCAGAACTTGTGGAATTAGTTGACTTATCCGACTCAGAATCAGAAGAAACTTCGCGTTCGGGTGTTTTATCTTTACGCTTGGATTTATTTTTTTCTTGTTTTTCTAATTTTCTATCTTGTTTATCTTGTTTGTCTGATTTTTTCGCAGACTTTTTTTCTTTAGCCTGAATATCAGGTTCAGAAGTGGGAGAACTAGTCTCAGAGATATCAACCGAAACGGTAGACTTGGTCTTTCGCTGTGATGCAGGAAGATTATTGGGTGTAACTGTAAGCGAGTCACCAGCTTTTGCACGTCCCTTTCTGGCGGCCTCTGGAGAGGCAGTACGAGCGGTATTTCCAGATTTACTTGTTTTATTTAACATAGATGCCATTAATAGGCTCAGACCTTAAGGTGCACGTATGGTTTATAAAATTCAATTTTTTTATTGGTTTAAAAAAGTGGAAAAATATTGAATATATGTTTAACTTGATATAATATTTATTAACTAATGGAATCTTATAATACTTCGGAAATAATACCAGAACTTAGTTCACTTATATCTGAAAAGAAAATAGAAATTATAAATAAAACAGATACTTTAGATATTATTAATTTTTTCTTAGAAAAACACCAAAGCGACCAACCCTTTTTTATAGTTAACTTAACTGAAATTATTAAAAAAATAAATTTGTGGAGAGAAAAACTACCAAATATTCACCCTCATTATGCAATTAAATGTAACCCTGACGATACAGTGATAAAACTTATGCTTTCAATGGATATGTCATTTGATTGTGCATCCAAAAATGAAATTTCAAAAGTAATAAGTGCTGGTTGTTCTCCAAATAAGATAATTTATGCCAATCCATGCAAAATGATTGAACAAATTAGATATGCAAGAGCTAATGATGTTGATTTGATGACGTTTGATAGCTCACATGAATTATATAAAATAAAATTATACCATCCAATTGCAAAACTTGTACTAAGAATTAAGGTTGATGATTCAAAATCTCGATGTAAATTTAATTGTAAATTTGGTGTTGGTCTAGATCAAGTAGATGAACTTTTGCAAATTGCTAAATTTATGGAATTGGATGTTATTGGAGTAAGTTTTCACGTTGGTTCAGGATGCGAAGACCCAGAAGTTTTTAAAACAGCAATATCCGATTGTAGAAAAGTATATGATATGGCAAAAGAAAAAGGTTTTAATTTTTCTATTGTTGATATTGGTGGAGGATTTCCTGGAGATAATGATGAACAGTTTAATATTATGGCAGGAATAATAAATTCCTCATGTGAAGAATATTTTGCAAACACAGAAATTAAATTCATTGCAGAACCTGGTAGATTTTTTGTTACTTCTGCATACACGTTAATTTCAAGTGTAATTAATAAAAAAATTGTAAAAAACACAGAAGATAACTCCAAACATATTGTTTATTACTTGTCGGAAAGTGTTTACGGTTCATTCAATAATACTGTTTTTGATCATGCTAAAATTAAATTACAACCATTTAATGAAAGAAATGAAAAACAATATGAATGTACAATTTATGGTCCTACTTGTGACTCAATTGATAAAATTATGATTAATTGTAAACTACCAGATTTATCAATTGGAGAAGTAATTTTTGTTGAAAATATGGGAGCGTATACAATTGCAGCAAGTTCAAATTTTAACGGATTTCCATCTACAGAATGCAAGTATATAATTAATTAATTTATAAAATATACAATAGTAATTTATAATTTAATTACTGATAATTTAATTTGATTTCATTTGTTTATAAATAATATATGAAATAAGTACTAATATAATCATAATTAGAACACCAATTGTAATATGTAAATTTTTTTTATTACAAGATGTTTCATCCATTGGTACTGTCATATCTGTACTATCTGAAGATTTAACTAATCCAATAACTCCTGCTTTTGCCATTTTTGACATGTCTGTAACACTATCAGTAATACCATCAGCTAATCCAACAACAGCAGCTTTTGCTAAAGTTGGCATTTCACTAACAGCATTAGCAACAGTTCCTGGCATTTCGCTAACAGCATTAGCAACAGTTCCTGGCATTTCGCTAACAGCATTAGCAACAGTTCCTGGCATTTCACTAACAGCATTAGCAACAGTTCCTGGCATTTCACTAACAGCATTAGCAACAGTTCCTGGCATTTCGCTAACAGCATTTTGTGCCATTTCCATGACAGCAGCCTTTGCATCTAAGTTTGTGGTTTCGGGTAAAATATCAACGAATGATTCTTTTTGTTTGCGAGTACATTTGACATAGTTAAATTTACTATGTGGGAGAACACGTTTAGTACATTGCATAAATGTTATATAATTGTTTAGAAAATTAATTTTTTCATTAAAATTGATAATTTTATAACAAAAATTAAAAAAAGTTGATATTTATTTTAATAAATATATAAAGACTTAATATTTAATAAATATAATGAGCTTACCTAAATTTTTGATTACTAATTATTTGGAATCTTGTCAAGGAGACCTTGAACAACTCCGCAAGAATTTATTTGAGAAAGGAGTTTTTACCAAGGACTTTGTTGAAGATGGATTAATGTTACTATACCATAAATATGATACACCAGTTACTACTGAATTAGAAAGAGAATGTAGATCACTTATTATTGATAGAACAACATTAAAAATAAAATCATATAGTTGTGAAACTCCCCGTGTAAATAAGGAAGGTATGGATTTTTTACTTGCGAATTCAACTGCACAACAAATTATAAATGTATGTTATGAAGGCACTTATCTCTCAGTTTTTAACCATAATGAAAAATGGTACGTTTCAACTCGTAGATGTTTAGATTCACATGATTCAGTTTTTGACAATGGTGTTGTTCAGGCTGAAAAATCACATTATCAAATGTTTGAAGAAGTGTTACATAATGCTGGTTATTCATCATTTAATGAGTTTTCAAATAAACTTAACCCAGCCAATTCATATTATTTTGTACTTATTCATCATCAAAATAAACACATGATTGACTATACTAATCAATTTGGTGCCCAATATGGAAAAATATGTTTAACGTCTGTTCGTGATAACAACCAAGTTGAACAAGATATTTATACAAATCAAGTTAGTTTTGCAAGTTATGATGGCTCTGGATTAATTTTTGTTCCGGAAAAACTTGCATCAATTGAACAATTTGCAAATTCCAATAAAGAATTAAAATACGATACATCTCCTGAATCAGAAGGTGTTGTTATTAGAGTTTGGTCTCCAGAACAAAATAAAAATAATTTAATTAAACTTCAAAATACTAATTACCAATTTGCATTAGTTCTTGGAACAGAAAGAAACATGTTTAAAGGACTTTTGTATTTGTATCAAAATGAAAAACTTGTTGATTACTTTGCACAAAATCCTAATGTACAAAACCTTAAAAAGATTGTTAACCCAATGAACACAACTGAATCATATGACACAATTGGTACAGTTGATGCTGTTTTTAAAGTATGTACATCTGAAATTTTTGAACTTTTTAAACTTTTATGGTCTATTAAAAATGGCCAACATCAAAATAAGGAACTTTATGATATGTTACCAAAAGAATATAAAGATGTTATGTTTGCAATTCGTGGAATGTATTATAAGAAAAAAGCTAACTTCCATAAAAAAGATGGAGAAACAATGACTCTTCAATATATTAAGAATACTCATCTTAAGATTAGTGATATTTATAATTACTTAAAAACTGTTCCAACCGAACAATTTATTGCCTTTTTACGTATGAGAAAATTAATGTTTAATTGGGTTAAAGCAAATCCATCTAATGCTAACTTAAAAGAATTTGGAACAATATCATCCCATTGTGACAAAGTACATGTAAAATTATGTGCTATTTTTACAAATAAATTGTATCCTAATATTATGCCGAACGATGTACCACCTCAAAAAGAGGTGCTAGAACATGCAACTAAATAAGTTGCTAATAGTTGTACCACCTCAAAAAGAGGTGCTAGAACATGCAACTAAATAAGT
>JACCDX011348914.1_pt1 | contig 36718 bp, 61 predicted proteins | sample 7449681 | NCBI WGS metagenome assembly JACCDX01 (sample SAMN15323450, study PRJNA562643) | freshwater metagenome | isolation source: river surface water | place: USA:Blue River Watershed | collected 2017-08-18
AAGACTCATTTAACAATGGATAGGGTATTGGACCGGACATCCTAACTATATAAAACGCCGGTCTCGAGGGAATAAAGGAGCGGGGACACGGCTCCTCCCCGTAGTGTTGACTTTTTAAGCGGTAAGACGCGTTGGGTTTTTGAAAGCAAAAAACTGTGAATATCTACTCATCCAGAATCTCAAGGTGAGGAAACATAGTCAGGTGGCGGAACGGGAGACGCAGAGCAATTGTAGCGAAAAACTGTGATAAGAGAAAGTGTATAGTCTTTTTGATGCAGAGTGGCCTGGTAACAGGTGGAAAGTAGTACAGCTCAGGGAGAGATACACCTCTTAATCCCTATACAGGTTCGAATCCTGTCCTGACAACTAGATGATACTGTTACTAATTCATAGAGTCCTTGAAACCGCATAGAATTAGATTTGGTCAGGTGGTTTAATATGGGAAAGCGTTCAATGGGTAACTGTTGAAAGATGCAGGTTCGAATCCTGTCCTGACTACAATGTACCAAATGTGCAGTGAAAGTTGATGTAGGCATACATTGATGAGGTGGGTTCGATTCCCGTTTAATAATTCCTAACTATGGAGGAAGCCAAATAGCTGAGAACACATTATAGCCGGATGGGTTGTGCACCTTGTCTAAGAGACCCTAAGAGTTCCTAATAGGTCGGTATGGAACTGGTACATAAATTATAGGTTGATTGGGGAATGATTATGTCGATAGTTCGAGAGTGAATGCTGACTGACATAATCGGAGTTTAGAAGTATTCACCAGAGTAATGCCAATCATAAAAGTAGATGTCCACTGAACCATCTTCTACTTTCCTAAATTGCTTCCATAGCTCAGTTGGTAGAGCAGCTGATTTGTAATCAGCAGGTCGTTGGTTCGAACCCGACTGGAAGCTCAATGTAATTAACATAACGTCCTTAGCGGGAGAGCCTAACATATTACGGATAATCCTTCGGTGATATGTGATGTGGTAACGTGGAAACAAGAGTAAGAGGATTTGAGTTCCACCTATGTTAGTTACATTATTTGGTTCTATAGTTGTTGAGGTCGCCTCCGAAAGCAATGAGTGGGCTAACGTGACGGTCAATCGCAAAGGCTCTAAGGTGTACACGATAAGGAGTAGTTGGTTGAAGTAAGTGACTTAGCGAGATGGGTTCGATTCCCATTAGAACTACAAAACATAGGCTTAATTACCCTATGTATGTCAGGTTCGAAACTGACGATTGATTATGGTGTAAAGGTGCACAGAGACCGTAATTGGAGCTCAGGTTTAAGGTTCGATTCCTTTTTAATCAGCAAAACAAACGACGACTGAGGTGTAACCCCTCGGTATATAAAATGCAAGATGGTCCTGTTGAAGCCGGAATAGTCATACATGTCAGCAGAGAGTTACTATAAGCAGGGAGTAATTAACCCAATGCGAAAATGTAACCACCAATGAAAATTGGTTATGATGTACAACGGGTACAATAAGTTTGTTTAAGTTTGGTTCGTTAGTAGAGTTGGTTACAATGTCGCCCTGTCACGGCGAAGGTCACGGGTTCGAGTCCCGTACGAACCGCATTAATGTAAAGTTATGAGCACTGAAATGCACTTATTTATGAATCCAGGAGAAAACCTAGACCTATTGCACCCTGACTATCAACTGGGTTTCTTTGTGGCTTATCAGATTAAGACTCCAACGCTGAGCATCGATGCTTGCCCAAACGAAAACGTGCACTCCATCTTATGGGGAGAGAGAAAGGAGTATGAACGGTTGAGCGCAGAAGCAACGGAAAGCTGGTTGTGTAGTAAATGGAAAAGAAATCAGGAGCCAACTATATGGAAAGCTTTAGAAGAGTATAGAGAACGCTTATATGATAAGTACTTACCTGTTAACTTTACAGTTCATCTGCCACTGATTAGGGTCACTGACCTTCAACAATTTAAGGAGGGCATTATCTGTTACTTATGGAATCAGGATAATTGCCATTACTCTTTATTGCCAGAAGACATTGAATTCAATTTAGATATAGAATACGGCAGTTCAACTATTAAATTGATTAGAAAGAAACTTAAAACCGAATCGGGTTCGTGAATAAGAGAGGCCTGCAACTTGAAATAAAGACAAATCACGTTAAATCTCTCCATTGAAGGTGTCATCGGTGACCTTCTACTCAGGCAATTAGCTCATTTGGTTAGAGCATCTCGCTGATACCGAGAAGGTGGCTGGTTCGAATCCAGCATTGCCTACTAAATTTTATCAATATGAAAAGTAATGAGTTCCTAAAGGCATACTTAAATGCCTATTCACCGGTTGCGCAAGAGACCGAAGGTCAGCAAATTTGGGTTGACTATGTAAAACAATTCACCAACGAAGTTAAGGTAGATGCTTATGGCACTGCAGTTGCCAGAGTTCAAGGTTTTCAACCTATTTTACAACATAGAATGGGTATACCATATAAAGTCGTGATTGAGGCCCATTGTGATGAGATTGCATGGATTGTAACTCAAATTGAAAAAGAAGGCTTTATTAGAGTTGCCCGACACGGCGGCTCAGATAACATGATTGCGGCCTCTAAAACTGTCCTAATTCACACTCATACCGGACAGAAAGTACCAGGAGTCTTTGGGCACCCGGCAATTCATACCCGAAAGACCACCACCGAAATGGGACCCGAGTACCATGAATTGTGGATTGACCTAGGTGTTGATTCCGATGAGAAAGTATTAGAGCTTGGAGTTGAGGTTGGTAATGTAGTTACCTTTGACGATCAATTCAGTGAACTTGGAGACTACTATGTTGGCAGGTCATTGGATAATAAGATTGGAGGTTACATCATCGCAGAGGCCTTGAGAAGAATCACAGAGCTAAAAATAAATCTACCCTATGATTTATACGTAGTTAACTCGGTACAGGAAGAGGTTGGCTTATATGGTGCAAAGATGATTGCTAAGAGCTTAAAAGCAGACTTGGCACTAGTACATGATGTTTGTCATAACACCAATACACCAAAGATGAACAAGGCGAAAGATTCAGACGTGAAAGGTGGTAAAGGCCCAACTCTAGAATTCACAGCACAGAATCATAGAATGATTATCTCTAAGTTAAGAGAAATTGCTGAAGAGGCAGAGATTGATTTACAATTACAGGTTGGTAGCTATGGTAATGACACAATGGCTTTCTTCTTAGAGAATACACCAACAGCAATCGTTGCAACTCCATTAAAGTATATGCACTCAACTTGTGAAATGGCTCACAAAGATGACGTAGAAAATTGTATTAAATTATTTGTGAATTTCTTACTCAATATTAAGCCGGAATGGATAGATACTGTAAAAGGTGAAACATTCTAAGTGAAATTTTTTATTGCATTCTTATTACTATCATTTAGCATATTAGGGCAGGACACTACTAGACACAAGGCCTCAATTATGCTAAATGGTAGTTTTTCAGATATAAACGGGCAATCTCAAATTGCTGCCAACGTTAACAACTCATACTCCATTACTAGAAAGCGTGTAGAGAATTTAGCTCTAGTTAAATACTTATACGTTCTTGAAAACGGTACTGTCATCATTAATGACCTAACAATTAGAGTTCAACCCAGATACTTAAAAAAGAATTGGAGCGTCTTTGCATATCATCAATTCTCAAGCATTTTATCTAGAAAAATAGATACTAGATATGAAATTGCTTTAGGTGGAGGCCGATATCTTATCAAGAAGAAAGATTTCTATTCAACCGTATCGTACGCTACAATTTACGTCAATACTAAATACGCATCCAACCTCGACATTACAAGTCTTAGACACTCGGGTCGGGTTCAGATTGGAGGAAATATAGGTAGGGTTAATTATGCGCTAGAGGCGTTCTATCAGCCAGCATTTCAAGACTTTCAAAATTACAACTACACTTACGACTTAAAGATATCTGTTCCTATTGTAAAGAGACTAGCCTTTAATGTCAATTCTTATGGTAATTACGAGTCCTTTAATCTTAAAGGAGTTAGCAACTCGAACGACATTCTAAGCCTAGGCCTCATCTACAATTATTGATATATAAAGTATGAAGAAAACACTTAGCCTATTTTTTCTTGGGTTACTTTCATTTTTTACAGGAGCCCAAACCATCCAGCATGGTACTGGACACTGTTGCGCTGAATGTCAATTAATCAAGGAAGAAAACCAAATCGAACTAGTTGAAGAAAAGAAAGAAGATGAAAGGTAGAGAAACATTACCATACTTATTGAATAGAACTGGCTTAATCGGAGCTGAGATCGGTGTTGAAACAGCGGCATTTAGCAAGTATCTGTTAGAAACGGGTTTATTTGAAAGACTGTATTCAATTGACCCATGGGCGCCATTGATTCCAGGTGTCACTCAGTGCGGAGAGCAATATTACTCCGAAAATGCAATGAAGACATACTTATTAGCGAAAGACACGCTTAGAATGTATGGTGACCAATCAAGAGTTTTAAGAATGGAATCAGCTAAAGCTGTTAAGTATTTTGAAGGAGCTGCGTTTGACTTTATCTTTTTAGATGGAGACCACACTGAAAAGGGAGTTACACTGGACCTTCAAACCTGGTGGCCTAAAATTAAAGTAGGAGGCATGCTAGCAGGTCATGACTATTTTGATGTTGAAATGGATTGTGGTAATGGAATCATCTCTAACTTTGGAGTTAAGACTGCGGTCGACCAGTTTGTTGCAGAAAATGGCTTAGAGCTTCATATTGTAGAGGAGCCGAACGATGCACTACAGTGGTTACCTAAACAAGAGCTACCACAATGGGCTAGCTGGTATATCTTGAAACAAAATTAAACCTAAGCATATAAATTAAGCAGATGGCAAAATGCGATATACATATCTGGCATACCACTGACACACAGCCGTGTTGGAGATGCGAAGAGCTTAAATACAGTGAACGAAAAAAATTTACTAATATGGCAAAGGAAACTTGTGTAATGTGTGGCAAAGAAACACCGTATGACATTAATGATCATGTAGATATGAGATTTGGTTATGTTGACGGATTAGGTCAAACTTGCAAAGATTGCAATAAGATTCATAACATTAATGAGGTTATCATTGAGGTTCCAGGTCAACTGATCAGAGATACTCCGAACGATCAAGAGTTAGGTGGAAAGATTAGAAGCCTATTAAGCTAAATTAAATTGTAGAGTGGCGAAATGCGTACGCTCGGCAACCGCACCGTCCTGTCTCGGCGGCGGGGATAACGAAATAAAGTAAGGATATCGGGGTAGACCACCAGCTTGCAAGCGCTATTGTCCTTAACCTAATTGCCCCTTGGTGGTTCGACTCCACCCTCTACAGCTAAAAAAACTAAGTAGTAATGAATTTTATTATTAAAATCGGGAAACCGGGTCGTGATTTAATTAAAGAATTTGAATCCTTACAGTTAAAACCATATCTATGTCCAGCTGGAGTACCGACCATAGGGTACGGAAGCACTTATTATGAGGACGGAAATCCTGTAACACTGAAAGACAAAGCAATTACGGTTAAAAGAGCTGAAGAATTGCTAATGAATACTTTAGCGATGTATGAAAAAACAGTTGCAACATTTGTGCAAACTACTATTAATGGAAATCAATTTGATGCGTTAGTGTCTTTTTGTTTCAATGTTGGCGTTTCTGCCTTCAAAAATAGTACGCTACTTAAAAAAGTCAACTCTATACCAAATGACCCTTCAATTGAATTTGAATTCTTGAAGTGGTGTAAAGCAGATGGAGCCAATAACGGTATTGATGACGACAATGACGGAGAAGTTGACGAAAAAGGAGAGAAAAGAATTCTTAAAGGTCTTTTAAGAAGACGTCAAGCTGAGGCTAAATTATATTTCTCTAAATAATATCGTCGCTTTCCAGTAAGGTATATGTGAAGGAGTTTCCATGAATTTTGGAAGCTCTTTTGCATATAGACATAAATTCAGCAAAATCCTTTGCTCTTTTAAAAACTTGGCAACCTTCGCTCCATCTTTCTACCCAAGTAGATTCAGTTTTAGAGTTAGATTTATGGATGTTAATACCAAATAGGCCGGTTTGAGGTTTTATTTCATCAAAATTCGTATCTTTATTAGCATCTCTAAAAACGGTTAGGGGTTTAGATTGACAAAGAGCTTCATATTTACCTTTATGCATTCCTATATAATACGCACTTCTATATTGACCAGGTGCTAAAATCGCTACACCAATCGGATTAGTTACTATTTGCATAGCTTTTGTACCTGGGTCAGTTGTAATTGGCCATTCAAAATACTTCCACTCACCGCCTTCTTTATAACTAATCGTAATTAGGTCATCGAATAGATTCGTAACTTTATCATTAGTCTTTTTATTTCTAATGCCAATTATGTTAACGTCAAGGTCTCCGTTTGTAAACCATTTATAATTCTTCTTAAGCATTGCAGCTTCAATCTGTTCTCTAGTGTACATTGTTATAAACTATTTTCATTTTATCTATATAACCACTAAAATTATTGAAATGGAGGTAAATTTCTCAGATACATTCAAGCAGAGCCTCAAGCAGGTTTATTGGGAACAGAGCTGGTTGTACAAAGGCTATTCTTTTTTTAGAAGAGACCTATGGCAATTTTTTGCGAACATATACAGATTTAGAAAGATGTTATGGTCTCATAGATGGTGGGATTATCATTACACCCTAGAGGCGTTGAAGACATCTCTTGAGATTATGCAACTCGGCCTGATTGAGAAAGGCATAGAAGAGGACCAGAGTAGAAATAAGAAGATTGAGAAGATTGGCAGAGCGATTCAGATTATTAATGGCAAGAACGAGCTAGATTTCATTGAACGAGCAGAAGCTGAGTTGGGCCCAATCTTTCACCGGGATTGGGAGTTCGAAGACTTAGGCGATGGTACAAGTAGACTAGTAGATAAGTTTACACCAGATGAGAAGGAGCACAATAAACAAGTGTATGCTAGAGCAAGCGAAATAGAAAGAGAAGAGTGGGAAGAGTTATGGCAAATCTTCAAAGGAAAGAACCACAAGCAATGGAACCCCGATGAGATGTCATGGCATGAATGGTTTGATGGCGCAGGCATGGAGAGTTGGTGGGACTAAGATACATATAAAAAAATATAGAATAACAATGAAACTAATTAAAGACTATGTGACCTGGTTATTTGAGTCTCGACAAGAAGAGCTCAATGAAGAAAAGGCAACCTATGAGTATGGTTGTGCAATGCTATACTTTGACTTTCCAGAGATGGCAGAATTACACGATAAGATCGATCCTGAACATGTGTTTGTGGACCCGAAAGACCCTTCATTTGGTCTCGAGAAAGAGCCACATTGCACGTTATTATATGGTCTACATGATGATGTAACAACAGAAGTGGTGGAGAACGTAATGAAAAACTATGCTTTTGGTAACTGTACAATTCAGAACGCTTCTCTATTTGAGAATGAAAAGTTCGATGTTCTTAAATTCGATGTAGCCGGTGATAATTTACATGACTGTAACAAGGAGCTGTGTAAGCTACCTCACACTACGAATTTTCCAGACTATCACCCGCACATGACAGTAGCATATCTGAAACCGGGTATGGGAAAAGAGTATGCGGACATGTTTAGAGATAGAATGCACGAGTTGAAGCCTAAACATATTGTATATTCAAAACCAGATGGAAGTAAAACTATAATTGAATTAAAATGAAAAAGCTAATAGTTACAGATGAATTTAGAACTAATCCGTTGGCATTAACACCAGGCGGTTCAGTCGTTGAAGTAGTGTACAAAGATGGAAGAAATATGGTTTATGATAAAATTAAATTTCCGGCTGCCTATATTGCAAAATTAGATTTAACTGAGATTAAGCAACTTTTTCTAAACAATAGAGAGATAAAAATTGTAAATTAATTGAAACTTTTTTGAAAATAAATGACCCGAGATTTTTTAGTCTCGGGTTTTTTAGTTATATTTACCTATAACAATTAAACAAGCAAGTTATGAGATATGTTGTTAAGTATTGGGATGGTAAAAATATCATAGATGATATTCGAACTAATAACTTTGATGAGGTGATTAAGCGTGAAAGGGAACTGAAAGGAAAATATACTGAAGTTTGGCATGCCGATGCTATATTAGAAATAATGGTAGGATAACAAAAAATAATTGCCCAAATATTTTTTTATTTCGGAAATTATAGTTATATTTACCTAAGTTAAACAAATATAAACATCCACATTATGAAAAATTCAAACATCATCCTAGTTAACAAGAAAGACATTAACGTAACTAACGTATTAGAAGGATACAGCGCTGGCAAGTTTCGCTTTGTAGTTAAATGCCGTGCTGGTTTTTTAACAGTTTCTGATTCTCGTGATTTTGATAATCCACGTTATTTAAAAAACCCAGAGAGTTTAATTAATGGGTATAAGAAAAACTCATTAATGACTGTTCAATTCCAGCCTGAAGGTAGTGAATACTGGTTAACTGTATTTGCTCGTCAAGGCAAGAAGATTCCGGTGATTGATGAGACTATCTTAGCTAATCTTACAGTTGGAACTATCAACTCATTCTGGTTAAATACGGCTTTATACGACCAAACACAATATCAATCGGTTGCAGCTAAAACATGGGCCGATAAAGCTTTTGTGATGAATGAAAAAATAGTTGCATAAAATAAAAAATATTTAGCCCGAGATTTTTTAATCTCGGGTTTTTTAGTTATATTTACCTAACTTAAATAATAACAAACATGGCTGAAGAGCAAATCTATAACGAGCAACAAGAGTACAATCGCTACCAGGAGTTGATTAACACAAAAGAAATCCTGACACAGGAGGAGTACGAATTGTGTAAGGCTTGGAATGCTGATGAGGCTTGGAAGTACTTAAACGATATCGGTGAAGGTCGCTGGTTGAACATCAACGTTTACTCTGAGGTGGATAAAGAAGATTATGATTTACGTAGAGAAACGGGCTTTTAAAATAATCTAAAATGAACAAAATCAATCCTTTCTTTTTTACAGCAATTGGAGCATTAATGCTCGCATGTTATTCTGTTCTTGAACGCATTTACGGAGTTGAAGTTGGCATTTCAAAATACATGCTCTGTATTATGGTAATGATTTTCGGTGTCTATTTAAATGTAAACAAAAAGTAATTATGAACACATCAATTAAATTATTTTTCGCATTAATCGCGGCTTTAATTATTGTAGCAATTTATTTCAACGTTAAAGCGTACAATCATATCGAAACCCATACTGTAAAGGTTGAAGGTAAAGAGCGAATTACAGAACAATCTGGACAACATATCAATTCATTCTATTTAGTTTATACCGATAAGGGTACTTTTAAATTAGAAGACGATGTGTTTAGGGGTAACTTTTATTCAAGTGATGTGTATGGAAAAATTAAAGAAGATTCTACATATACGTTTAAGACTGCTGGTTATCGAATTGGTTGGATGAGTGAATACCCTAACATTATAGAAGTTAAATAACATGTTAGGAGCAGCAAAATACGTAATCATAGATGGTTGTGCAATCATCTTCTCGGCAGCAATCCAACATAAAGATATGGTTGGTTACAATAAAAAAGCAACCGGAGCTGGCTTTGTAAGATTTAGGTCAGATGTCGATGAATATGGAGAAACTATCATTAAAGCAGATGCCTACGGTAAATCGGTTTCGCTTGGAATTGAATCACAAGAAAAAGACTCAAGAATTTTAACGATGCAAATCACTAATACTTATTAAGATGGCAAAAACAACTTACACAATTAGACCTATTTCATTTCCAAGTATCTTTTTCACTCTACCAACGGCGATGATAGGCTATCAAATTCATGGTAGCGTGTTCTGGTCTATCATAGACTTTCTTTTCTGGCCGTTGGTCTGGATAAAATGGTTTATTTGCCACGAAGTGACTCTTTCTATCATCAAAGCTGCTTTTAGCTGGTTTTTAGCGTAGAAACTAAACTAAGAATCTAAGTATAATTATTATGGAACAGATACACGATAAAATTCATCATGGCAAGATTCTTCTTGAGGTAGAGAAGGACGGCAAAATATTTAAATTGGCTAAGTCAAACATCTCTCTAGAAGAGAACAGGTTTCGTAGCGTTTATAGAGCTCTGTCAACCAGAGCAAAATACTATGTGATCTGGGGTAAGATAGGCTCTAAATCTCCAGGAATCACGAAGTTACAGACTCCTTCGGGCAGAACACCATCATTTAAGTCTTGTATGAAAAAGTTCTACGCAATGCTAGAATCTTCGGACAAGGTTAACTTTAAAGCATAATGAGAATTACTTGTATTTCAGATACACATACTAAGCAGCGATACATTGAGCCAGAGCTTCTTCCCGGAGGAGACTTGTTGATTCATGCTGGTGACTTGATGAACTCGGGTCGAGACCCGGTTGATGTCGAGGACTTCATGTCATGGTTTGACTCACAGACTCAGTATAGAGCGCAGGTCTTTATCGCCGGAAATCACGATAGACTATTTGAATCGAATCCAACAAAGGCGCTAGAAATCGTGGACGCGTATAACAATCCAGTTTATTTACAGGACGAACAGATGTTATTTATTAACAGTGATTGGGAGCAGATTAGATTATATGGTAGCCCGTGGCAGCCATGGTTTCATAACTGGGCCTTTAACTTACCTAGGAAAGGTGTAGAATTGATGTCAAAGTGGGAACAGATACCTCAAAACACGGATATTCTAATCACTCACGGTCCACCGATGGGTTATGGTGATACTTCGGGAGCACCTTATTGGGAACCTAATCTAGGCTGTGAGTTGTTGCGTGCTAGAGTTGATGTAATTAAGCCTAAGATTCACGTCTTTGGTCACATTCACGGAGGTTACGGTTACTACTTTAACGGTCACACTCATTTTATTAACGCTGCCATCCTAGATGAGCGCTACAACTATACAAATCAACCTATCACGTTTGACTGGAATCCAGTGACAAACGAGCTTAACTTCGTAGAAAATGAGAATATTAAGTAGAGAAGATATTTTAGGACTGAAACATTTCTTAACAGTCGGAGACCTGTTAAAATTTATTGAAGAGAATCAGATTCCAATGACAGCGCCAGTGATGATTCAAAGAGTAGAAGACGTTTACTATAAAAATCATGGCTGGGGAGTCTACTTAAAAAAAGGTGAGCATTATCGAGACTCAGAGAGAACAAATCAGCTTATGAATGAGGAGATTGATCGCCGTTTAAAGGGAGAAGAGCCTAACTTTCCAAATATCGAGAATCCAGCTAAGTACATTGTTGACACTGATGCCGAGATGATGGAACAGTATCACCCAGCCTGGTCCGGATGTAGATATGGAGATGACACCGACATGTTATTTATAGATCTACATTATTAACTAAAATAATTAGCCCGAGATTTTTTAGTCTCGGGTTTTTTTGTTAGATTTACCTATCTTAAATAATCAATCTATGTTAAACTCTTTACGCCAATTCATCGATGAATCAAATCAAACCAATTCTAACACAGATAAACTTGATGTTATCAGAAAATATGCAACTAATCTTGACGTTGTTAGGCTATTAAACTACACTTATAACCCATTCTTAAAATACAATGTTACGTCCAGCAATTGTAAGAAGCTTAAAAAAGAACTTGGTAAAGGACCTAATAATTACAATACTTTACCTGAGTTATTGGATGCTCTTAATCTTCGTGCTATCACCGGCCATCGCGCTATATCGGCTGTTTTGGCCTTCATCGAGGCGAATCAAGAACACGAGGAGTTAATCTATAATGTGATTGATAGAAACCTAAAGACTAGATCGACGGTCTCTATGATTAACAAAGTGATTCCGGGTGCTATTCCAACCTTTGATGTTGCGCTAGCAAACACATACGATGATAAGTCAAAGAAAAAGGTTAAGTTACAAGATGGTTGGTATGTTTCTCGTAAACTAGATGGTGTTCGTTGTATCGCAGTATTGAAAGCGAATGGAGATGTGAACTTCTACTCTAGAGCTGGAAATGAGTTTGAGACATTAGGAGTGATTGCTGATGAGTTGAAGCGAGTTCCACAAGACATTATCCTAGATGGTGAGATCTGTATGATGGACGCCGAAGGCAATGAAGATTTTCAGGGTATCATCAAAGAGATTAAGCGCAAGGACCACACTATCAAGAGACCTAAATTTATGGTGTTTGATATGTTAACTGTTGAGGAGTTTGGTTCTCAAAATTCAACCCGAACCTTTAAAGAGCGTCAAGAGTGGATGCAGGGTTGGTTTGAAAATTATTGTGGTGAGTTTGATTTCATTACCCCTTTAGAACAAATCTTAATTCAGGATGAGCAACAATTGCAAGACTATATGGAGTTGGCAGCAAAAATGAAATGGGAAGGCTTAATGATCCGAAAAGATGCGCCATATCAAGGTAAAAGATCTGATGACATCTTAAAGATTAAGAAGATGCACGATGCTGAGTATGTTGTAGATGATGTGGAGTTCGGTTTTAATCGAGTTATCGTAGAAGGCAAGGAGATTGATGAGGAGATGCTGAGAAACGTATATATAACTCATAAAGGAAACCGAGTTCAAGTTGGTTCTGGTTTCTCACAAGAGGAACGTAGACTCTACTACAAAAATCCTGAATTAATTATAGGTAAAACTATTTGTGTTCAGTATTTCGAAGAGACAACAAATCAACAAGGAGAGAATTCATTAAGGTTTCCTGTGATAAAAGCAGTATATGGAGAAAAGAGAACATTTTAGTGTAAGTATTGCGCCACCGGTCGGAAACACCGAGATGGGGTATTTTTTAAACTGGTTGGGAGAAGAAGGAGACTTAGGTGTTAAATTCTTAAGCGAGAAAGATGATGAAATAGTAGGAGCCTTAGTATTATGCGGAGGTGCAGACATTGGCGTCAATGAACAGAGAGACCAGTTTGAGACCCGCTTAATTTCACAGGCTCTAGAAAAAGGTCTTCCAATCTTAGGAGTTTGTAGAGGCATGCAACTCTTAAATCATTATTTTGGCGGCGAAGTTACAAGCCTTCATCCTTTTGTGGCCGAGACACACGCTTCAACACCAGACTATGAATTTGATGACGACCAGCATGGACATATAAGTCATCATCATTTAGTAGAGGACATTACGACAATGCACAAGTTTCAGGTTAACTCAAGACATCATCAATACTGTTCTAGAGTTGCGCCTAATTTCAAAGTGACACATTATTCGATTACTGATAATACACCAATGGATGAGCCAATTCCAGAAGCAATGATTGACCAGGACAAAAATATCCTAGGAGTGCAGTGGCACCCTGAAAGAAAAGAAGATTGGCACAATGGTTCATTGAATGAGGCAATTTGGTTTCCTCTTATCTGGTTACAGTTTAAATTAAAGCACAATGGCAAAAAGAGCAATTAATACAGCATGTTGTTCATGGTGTATGATAGAATTAGACGTGAAAGAGATGTATTTGATTCAACGTTACATGTTTAGAAGCCATCCTGAAAAAGGCAGCTACAACACATACTACTGCAAACCATGTACTGAAAAAACAAAAGACACTGAATGGCAAGTGGCGGTAATTAGGGAACCTAAATTACCTAAACAAGTGAAAGAGAAGAAGAGCGTGAAACAAAAAGAAAAATAGATATATAATCTATACCAAAAAATAAATACCTCAATATGTTAACATTTGTTGCTATCTTAACAGTATTCTTCGCTATCGGAGCATTTCTTATCATTAAGAAACCTGTTGCTTCTGAAGTAAAAACCACATCGGAAGATGAGAAGCCTGCCGGATGGATGGACTTAGGTGGAGATCCAAACGCAGACAAGTACACTAGCAAAGTAAACGAGTCTCTTCAAGAGAACGACGCTAAGGCTAAGAAAAGTAAAAAGAAGTAATACTTCTTGGGCTGTTAGCTCAGCTGGCTAGAGCGCCTGCCTTGCACGCAGGAGGTCAACGGTTCGACTCCGTTACGGTCCACTACATGCTTTAAGGGTTTGTGCATTGAACAAACCCTTTTTTTAAATCTTTAAACCATTTTATCATGGAAGACTTAAGTAGAACTCAGGGCAGAAAACCTAAAAAAGTTAAACAACAGGAAGATTACATGGAGGTTATCATGTTAGCAGCTGTTATCTTTTGCGCAATGTATGCTATTTTTTCAACATAATCTTGAAACCTTTTTACTTAATCAAGTATAATTATTATAAATTTATTATTCATTTAACAAAACAATCATGAAAAAAGTATTAGCTTTAGTATCATTAGTAACATTCATCTCATTAGCTACAGTTTCTTGCTCATCAAGCACTCAATCGGGAACAGCTGATTCAACTCAAGTAGACTCAACTCAAACAGATTCTTTAGCAACTGACTCAGTAGCTGTAGATTCTACAAAATAGTTAACTCCATTTTAAAGGATACATTCAGCAATTTAACTCTATCATAGCAAGGAAAAAGACGTATCCTGTAAATTATTAAAGAGGCTTTAAAACTTCTTTAATAAGCAAAAGTAGCTCAGCTGGTAGAGCACGACCTTGCCAAGGTCGGGGTCGCGAGTTCGAACCTCGTCTTTTGCTCATTTTTTTAAAAATTTTTTGAAAATAATTAACCCGAGATTTTTTAGTCTCGGGTTTTTTAGTTATATTTACCTATAACAATTAAACATGAAGATGATGGAAATCATAGTTGGTTCAAAAATCAAATTTATTCACACTGGTGAAATTTTTGTAGTGAATAAAATCAATAAAACAACGTATAACGCAAAGCATGAAGATGCATGGAAACAGGTTAAACTTAAAAAATCTGACTGTGAATTGTACGTTGAACCACCAAAAGAAAAATCTGCGTATGAAATTATGCGTGAACGAAATATGGAAGATGCTAAGAAATTAACACTATCTCCAAAGGAAGTTGGTCAACATATTTTGTGGTTAAAAATGGCGGTGATGGACCGAGTTGAAAAGATTGAGAATCTAACAGATAGTAAGTTGAAAACTTTTCGTTCTGGAGAAACTTTTGGTTTCACTGAACCTTATGTGAATTTATTAATGCATTATGCTTATGAAGCTGGTAAAAAGAATGCAACAGATAGTTTAACGCGTCATTTTAATGAATCGACTAAAGATATGAAAACTGCAATGGATTCTATTATCAAAGCATTGGATGATAACGGACTTTTACCTTATGAAGAAGATTCATATTAATTTTGAAACTTTATAGGAATCACCTATATAATAGATACAGTAGATGGTTTAAGGTAGCGTAGATTCAGCGTGATTTGTTACATCTTAAAATAAAACAAAGTAGGGGCTAAGAATCAAGTTTGACAGTGATTATCTTTGAACAACTGTACCACTTTGGCGACCGATCGCCGTTTCCTGGTTAGTGAATAAAAACTCGTAAAGGCAAAGTGCAAAACTGTTAATGCATGGCCATAGTTAAAGGGAACCTGTGCACAAGGTTCCCTTTTCTTTTTTGAAACAAAATCATAAAGATAAATATAATTCATAAATACTTATAGATGACAACTATCACAACCGCAAAGAAGCAGGACATTAATCGATTAGACTTAATTCCTCAATTACTACAATTTTATCCAAATGGCAAGGGCGTAGAGATTGGAGTTTTCAAAGGCGAGTTCACTAAACACATATTAGAAAACTGGCAAGGTACAATGTATCTGGTAGACCCATGGCGAGAATTGGATGAGGAAGAATATGCTGACTCCTCTAACCATAAGAATCACAGTACTGCTTATCTTGAAACTATGTCTAGAATTGCAGGTAATGAAGACCGCGCATTCATGATTCGTGCCTTGTCAACACAAGCGGCTTCACTGTTCGAGGACAACTCGTTAGACTTTGTGTACATTGACGGCAATCACGCATATGAGTGGGTTAAAGAAGACATACAGACATGGTGGCCTAAATTAAAGAAAGGTGGCTTATTTGCTGGACACGATTATATCGCAATGGACTGGTATAATGACCCTAACTTCTTAGAGAATGGCAAGGACAAGCATATCTGGCACTACAATGAAGCAACACCAGATCATCTTGAGTATTCAGGTGTATTTGGAGTTAACCCTGCTGTAGATGAATTTGCAGAACAGAATGGACTTCAAATACAAGTGACCAATGAGTTCTATGGTACTTTCTGGGTCATAAAATAAACAAATAGCGATAATCACATATAAAGACTATGATCAGAATTATTACATATTGGTACAATTTTGTTAAAGAATCGATCTTAATCTATAAGTATCGTAAGGCTGCCCTATCCATTGAAAAGGACCTGGAGGCAGAAGGCTTACGAGTTGATTATTTAGGTCGAATCTATACAGTAATTAACCTACCCGAAGAAGTATTAGGACAACAAGAATTATTGCAACAATCTTATGTTCTATCACAATTAACACCCATCACCAACATTCTGTTAAAGTATGGACTGGCGGACTCTTCATTTCCAGAGATCATTAAGGTTGAAGGCACTGCATCTTACCTAATCATTCTATATCCAGAACGAGATTATGTAGACGGTGAAGTGTTCTTAGTTAACTCTTTAATTACAGCCGTTGTGGGCGTAGTTATCTGGGCCGCAGTAAAATGGGTTCCCTGGTTATGGGTTTCAAACTCAATTCAATCCTTATATGCACTCTTACCGAAAGAGTAATGGAAGCAGTAGAAGAGCAAATCAAGCGTGTAGAGATTCAAGGTAAGAGACACTATCAGGTCTCTAAGGGTGGCATTATCCTGGGCACCTTTCCATCGGTGACTTCAGTTCTTGGAGAAACCTCTGATAAATCAGGCTTAGATAAGTGGAGACAGAAAGTTGGTGAGGCTGAGGCCGACCGAATCTCTAAGCTATCAATGAACCGCGGCACCGTCATGCACCGCTTAATCGAACTATATAAGCCATTAACTGGCTCAAAGGAAGAGAAGCTCGAGTCAATCAAGTGGCACTTAAGAAACGATAGAGAAATTAAAAGCTTTGATGAGGAATACATTTTACAAGGCTTTGAATTCTTTATGAAGTTCTACACTAATTCAAGTCAATTCTTTGACCGAGTAGAGCAAGTGCTAGCCGCTGAGAAATTCCTGTGGTCTGTGAAAGGCGGCGGTTATGCCGGCACCGTCGATAACGTGTCTCTATTAACCGATAGAGGCGTTACTGTCATTGACTATAAGAACTCCAGAAAGCCAAAAACCGACGCCTGGATTCAAGACTACTTTATACAGGCCTCAGCCTACACTATTGCATTCTGGGAGCGAACCAGTATTAGACCTAAAGGAGTAGAAATCTGGATTGCAAACGAATTAGAAGAATGTCCGCAGATATTTAGTCTAACAGAATCAGATATTAAATTTTATTTTAAGGAATTTCAAAGGAGATTAGTGCAATATAAACTACTTCACTGAAATATATAGATACAACAATAAAAATGTAACATTATGCAAAAGTTAAACGAATTTTTAGCACAACACGCATCCAAGATAATCATCGTTCTATTAGTTTTAACCTGGTCTAAATCGTGCTCAGTTGATTCTGAGTTGACAAAAGTTAAGAAGCACTTAGCTGTAATTGATTCTTTACCAACACAACAGGACCTTAAAATTGAAGGCCTTAAAGCTGAGAAACGTATGATTCAAGCAACTGACAGAAAAATGTTAGATGTACAACGTCAAACTCAAATTGACGAGGAATTAAAGCAATTAGGAAAGTAATGCCGATTGAAAAGAAATCAGAGGGAGTTGGTGATACTATTGCCAAATTCACGTATGCTACTGGCATAGAGAAGGTTGTAAAGGCTGTTGCGAAGTTAACAGGCATAGACGATTGTGGCTGCCACGGCAGAAAAGAGGCCTTGAATAAGGCTTTTCCTTATAAAAAAAGTAAATAGAAATGAATAAAGTTTTAATGGATAGATTTGTGATCAGCACCTTCGTAGCGCTGTATCTTGCAGTTTCTATCATCTCAACAATCCACGTAATAGATTTTTTTAGCATGTCTAATCCTTATTGGTTAGCTGTTGCTTTAGCTATTGCGTTTGAATTAGGAGCAGCCGCATCACTAGCATCTCTAATAGCATTGGATAAAATGAATAAGGGTCTTGTATGGGCCTTATTTATTACAATTACCTTAATGCAAATGCAAGGTAACATGTATTACGCATTCAAGAATATAGCTGATTACAAGCAATGGTCAGAACTTTTCAATTTAATTGAAGATGATGTATTATATCAGAAAAGAGTCCTTTCTTTTGTTTCTGGTGCTATCTTACCTCTAGTTGCTCTAGGTTTTATTAAGTCTTTAGTGGACTATATCAAGCCCGAAAATACGCAACCTCAGGCAGTTGAACAGCCAGAGTCAGTGTTAAAGACAGATCCTGTTGAAAAAAAAACTAAAGTCGACAGTATAGAAGGACCTATCGGGAATAATGGACCCGATGATTCTACACTACAACCAATTCTTATTGAAGAGCCAATTGAAGAGGAGTTAGAGATTGATTCAATTGAGCCCAATGAAATCATTCAGAATGCACAGGACTTTAATCAATTCTTAACAGACACTAATCCTTCTTCAACAGGTTTAATCAATAGACAGCCTTCTAAAAGAACGATTGGTGATGACAATAGACCAACTGGATTCATTCACCCTGACAAGCTAAATGATGCTTAAAAGACTTAAATTAAATATTCCATCACCTTATGTTAGTAAGGCAATGGACATTGACACTCTAAAAAGAGCTATGGATTACGAATTAGGCGTGGTCCATAGCCTTTATTGCATTAAGAATGATGTAAAGGATAAGTTACCCTTTGCCGAAATTGACAGCAAGAGATTCGACTTAATGGCTCATGTTAGAGTTAGATACGCGTTAGTAGGTGATGCTAAAGCTCAAGCATGGGAAGTAAAACCCTTTTCTAAATTACTAAAAATTCAACCTGAGTATACGTTTATTTGCACCTTAACTTCAAAAAGAAGTAACCGGGTCATCTATTTCAAGAAGCATATAACTAAGAATGTTAAATTAGTGTATGACTTAATTGAGGATTCTTTTCAAGATTTACAAATTTTACTGGGCTCTTACGAGTAAACAAAACCGCTCTAAAGTGTATAAATACTAAAGTTAACTTACACTTATATGATCGGAATTTGGATTGATACATCCGCCCTGGGTGATACTATTGCAGCTATTCCAGCTTGCAAGAAAATAGCAGCCGCATACCCACAAGAACACATTATTCTATTTACAACTCGTCCCGAACTCTTTGACGGGCATCAATGGTTTTCACAAACATTTGAATATAATGAAGGTCTCGCTAGACAGTGTAGCAGATTACATCGGCTTTTCTCACCACTAGTTGGTAAATCATACCGGTTAGAAGGAGGTGAGACCGTAGAATGGCGATACTCAAACATGGACATTCGTCAATTTCATGCAGTTTCACAGGGCTTTATGCTACAAGTTGATGAGATGGAGACTGACTTATTCATTGAGAGACCCAGAGAACTTGAAGTTCACGACTATGTCATCATTCATCCAACATACACCTGGGCTTCAAGAACTTGGGATGTTGCAAAGTGGCAAGAATTAGTAGATAGATTAAATGCAAATGGAATTCCAGTCGTGGCAGTAGGTCGAAGTGGTAGAGAACAAGGATTCTTTGATGTTGATAAACCCGTAATGGACATTAACATCAAGTATGGTGTTAATCTATTAGATGACCCCGATAACGATGTTGCGGAATTGAGATGGATGATGAATCATAGAGCGAAGGCCGTGATTACAATGGATTCAGGAATTCTTCACGTGGCCGGCACGACCGATGTTAACATTATTCAATTAGGTAGTTCCATTGCTCCAAAATTAAGAGCTCCTTGGAGACAAGGTTCACAGGATTATAAATATGAGTATGTTGGCGGACCTTGTTCATTGTTCTGCTCCAGCAACATGAAATATAACGTGCAAGTTCATGGTAGTATACATGGAGTGCCACCTCAGGTTTACTGTTTGGAAAATAAACCAACTTTTGAATGTCATCCCGTAGTAGACCAAGTGTTCCAGTCAGCATTAAAATTATACGATGAGGCATCACTAGTTGACATAGAACCAAGCAGAATTTGTGTCACTACAATCTACAATGAGGCATACAGGGAAATGGCCGATATCACAACTGTTAATTTTAAGAAGTATTGCCAAATTCACGGTTACTCGTTCGAACCGGTTTTAATTGAAGATGGCTTAGAGAAGACTCCACACTGGCAAAAAATTAGAGTTGTTAAAGAATTATTACAGTCAAATATGTATGATTGGGTTTTCTTTATAGACCTTGATTGCTTGATTATGAATACTACCATTAAGCTGGAGAGATTCTTATCTAACGAGCACTTTATGGTTATTTCTGGTCATGAAGACCAGCCTGACACTCCTATCTTAAATTCAGGAGGAACTCATAGTTTAATGACAGCTCAGTTTTTGATTAAAAATAGCCCTGAAGCAATTCAATTCTTAGATGACGTATGGTCTGCAAAGGAGACTAAAGACAAGATTGAAGTCTTTGATTATGAGATGAGACAAGTGCGATACAGCGCCGACAAAGCTCACTTTAAGAAAGGTATTAAGGTCTTAGCACCTGAGAAATTTAATAGCTTCTGGTATACAACGAGTCCATTCATGTTACATCACTTTCCAAAAACTAATGATGATGCGTGGAGACCCGGTGATTTCATAGTTCATATTACAGGTGGACATGGAGATAGCAGAATTCAGTTATTAAGTGACTTGAATTTTTTTAGTGGCGGTGAATTAGTGGGTCATGAATTCATGGATGACATGTTGCTATTAGAACCTTTTACAAATATGGATAACATTAAGATTGTAACTAAGCATCTAGATGGCACTCCGATTATGTATTATCAGCTAGATGAATTACGGGTTAGAACTAAAATTAAATTATTCTTGAACGAAATCAGAAACAATATTAGAGTAGAAGCATATAACGAAAAAGGTGAGCTGATTTCAGTTCAAATTGTATACTAATGAAAGCATTTATTACACATACGACCCAGAATTACGAACAAGTAGTTCTGAATTTAGCAAGAAGTATTCAACGTTATTCTAACTATCCATTAGTGGTCTATACAATAGATTATGATGCTAGCACAGAATTACAGGAGATAGCTATTTGTAAAAGACTGGACTTAAGTTTACCAATAGGCAAGGATTCGGATTTCGTAGAATTAAATGGCAATCAGTACGTTAATCGTAGCACATATAGAACATATATGACTCTTGCTGCAAAGATTGATGTAATGATTGATGCAATCGATTCTAAAATCAGCGAGTGGTGTTACGTTGATGCAGATTGCATAGCGAACACAAATATCGATGAGATGTTTGATTACATTCAACATATCAAAGACTATCCTCTTGCTACTCTAGGGCCACAAGAATACGCGATGATGTACCAAGGAGATACCCTTATTGGTAACCCATTCTGGAAAGAAGATGGCACCACGGACACGACTGCAACTCTTGAATGGCCACTGATGGATTTTTTTGGCATGAAGCCAGAGCAAAGAACTCCTAATTATAGAACTACTAATATTCTAGTAGGTAATAGCAATTGTCGAGATTTTTTAGAAATCTGGAGAGATGCGAAGAACACCTTTGCAAAATTGTTCGATACTTATAGAGTTCTACCTTTTCATGAGGAAACTCTATTCAACGTATTGGTTTGGCAGAGAGGAGATATGCACTTACCAATGTCATATATTAATATTGAAGGTGCTAGCACAGTGGAACACTTTTTAGCAACTGATAATACAGAATTAAATCGCTTAAGTGATTTTTATACTCTTCCAGCTGATAAGAACGAGATTAAAATCTTTCATGGTGAAAAGAGAACTGGAGAAGTAGAAAAGATATTTGAATTATTAGGAGAGACAAAGAAACCCCTAAAAATTCTATTCTTAACACCACATCTTTCAACGGGTGGAATGCCAGCGTTTCTATTAAGACGCATTCAGATGTTAAAAAAGTGGACTAATCACGAAATCTTTGTGGTTGAGTGGAGCTTATACGCGGATTGCTATATTGTTCAGCGAAATGAAATAATTAAAATACTTCCGGAAGATCACTTTGTGTCACTTGGTTATTTAGGTGAATCTGATGAAGAGTTCTTTGAGAAAAGATCTAAAATAGTAGATATGTGTCATCAATGGGGTATTGATATAATTCATATTGATGAGATGCCAGAGGGGTCTGACAGTTTCTCTCCTTTTCTTATTGAAATACAAAAGGAGTTGTATTCACCAGATAAACCATGGAGAATAGTTGAAACGTGTCATAACATCTGGTTTAACCCGGATACGATGAAAAAGATAGAGCCCGATGCGTATGCTACGATTGTTGCTCAGCATCAAGAAAAAACATTTAGAAAGAAAGAGGTTATATCTGAAATGATTCAGTTTCCTGGAGATTTACCTTTCGGTAAGCCAAAGGAAACAAGAGACCAAATTTTAACCGAATGGGGTTATAGAACAACTGGAGAATTTCATATCTGTAACATTGGTCTATGGACAGCGGGTAAGAATCAAAAGTACGCAATGGAGATAGCAAGAAAGCTGTATGAATTATATGGTAACACATATCAATTTCACTTCATTGGAAATCAGGCTGGTAATTTTGAAGAGTACTGGAAACCTTTGATGGAAGATGTGCCACCAAATTGTCATATACACGGAGAAAGAGCAGATGGATATAAGTGGTTAATTGCAAGTGATGTGATGCTATTTACTTCAACGTGGGAATGTAACCCTATCGTATTGGCCGAGGCTGCAGCGTATGGCACTAAAACAATGGCATTTAATATGCCACAATATGGAGAACACTGGAAGCACAGAATTACACATTTAACTGGACACCAATTCACCGATATCGATAACTTAATTAAATTAGTTGCAACCGAAAAACCTAGGCATTTACCTAATGGATTAGATGGACATAGATTTGCAATTGAACATGAAAAATTATATATGAAATTAAAAGGATTAGCTCAATTTAGACATTTTACAGAGGAGGCTCCTAGCACAAGATACAGTGTTAGATTTGATGATGGATGTAAGTTTACAAATTTACACACTGAACCATGTGATGTTCAATTCTTTGATGCTGAGACCAGTAAATTAGTTTATGAACACAAAGGATTATTACCTGGTCACTGGGCAAAACCTAGTATTAAATTTTACACAGACTGGAAAGTGACTGCTTCTTGGTCAGACAGATCAATTGAGTGGAGACCTGATTTAAGAGGCACGGTATGTGTAGTAGATTTTGACTCATCTAGCTTAGGAGATACTTTAGCCTTTATGGAAGTTGTTAGAGCCTGGAAAGAACAGAAAGAAATTAGTAAAGTTTATGTTAAGACCTTTAAGAATTTCTTATTTAACTGGGATGATTATAACATGGATGATATTTATAGTCTAGAACCAGGTGTATTGTTACCAGAGCATGACCATCTATTTCAGTTAGGAGTTCACATGGGAGACCCGGCCAAAGGAGAACCAGCTTGGTATCCTCACCTAAATAAGAGAGATTGGAGAGCTCAGTATCTTGGTGAAATTGCAGGCGATGCATTAGGTTTTAAGGGTAACTCAGAATTGAGACCTAGTCTTTCTTTCACTGATGAAGGCAGACCAATCCAAGAGAAATATGTTGTAATTGGCCTTCATTCTACAGCGCAGGCTAAATACTGGAACAATCCAACAGGATGGCAAGAGATTGTAGATTGGCACAAACAGAATGGATACAGAGTGTTCATTGCTTCTCATGAGGCTGACGGTTATATGGGCAATCAACATCCGAATGGTATTGAAGAGATGCCAAAGGATTTACAGAGCGTTTCAAACTGGATTAGACATGCTGAATATTTTATTGGTCTTTCAAGCGGCTTAAGCTGGTTAGCATGGGCCGTAGGAGCAAAGATTGTCTTAATCAGCGGTTTCACACCAGAAGAGTGTGAGTTTACAGATAACACTTTACGTATTATCGATAAGTCAGTTTGTAATTCATGTTGGAAATGGGGTCATTTTGATAAAGGCGATTGGCATTGGTGTCCAGCTCATAAAGGAACAGAGAAGCAATTTGAATGTACTAAAAAGATTACAGCGGCCAGCGTAATTCAACAAATACAAAATTGGAATAAATAACATACATTAAACATATAGATATGAAAATTGAAGTTTCAAACGGAGAGATCCTAGATAAGCACACAATCTTAAAAATTAAACTGGAGAAGATTCAAGACCCAGCCAAAAGAGTTAATATTCAAAAAGAGTGGGACACTTTGACTCCATGCGTTGACAGAATCATGTCAGATTCAGAAAACGAGGCCGCGGTTTCACAAGCATACCAAGATTTATTAGAAGTAAATCGTACTCTTTGGAAAATAGAGGATGAAATTAGAGATTGTGAGAGAGCGCAAGATTTTAGTAATGAATTTATTAGATTAGCAAGAGCAGTTTATTACACTAACGATGACAGAAATCTAGTAAAGAAACGAATAGATAGCTTAAGTGGTTCAACCTTAACTGAAGAAAAATCTTACCAAGATTACAAAAACAAGTAAACAAAATGGAAAGCAAACTTGAACAATTTGCGTCCCTGTTTAAAGGAATTAAGTTTGATATTAAAATCAAGGACTCGATTGAAGAATTGATTGACTCCTCTGACGAAAAAGAGGAGCATGTTCAACAACCTGAAACCAGAGAGAAAGCTAAAGTTGAATTGAACCGAGCTTTACAAAAGGCAAAGGCAGACCTAGCCAACGCCAGAAAGCTGTTTAAGCAAGGAAAGATTAGTAACGATGATCTGCTCGAGAATGAGTGGAGAGTCTATGAATTAAAGGAACAGATAGACAGAATGTATGATGATGACTATCTGGATGAATTAGATGATGAAATACATTAAACTATTTGAAGAATTTGCGGCTAGAGAGATGCCAAAGAAGGACTCTGATACGCTGGTAGGAAATCCGGGTGAAGACCCGAGAATCTTAAATATTAGAGCTTTTAGAGGCTCAGTGAAAGACCTAACAGATTACATAGAGGACAAGATTAAGGAGTCTCAGCCCAAAGAAAACTAGTGAAACTTTCTGTGAAAGTGTGATATATATTATGTAGTTCTAAGCTATATCTTAACAATATTTTCTATCTTTTATGGAACAGTTCATTACAGAAGTCGGTCCAACTTCTGTGAGCGAACCCAAAGAGACTCTAAATGTCTTATTAGATTCTATGTTAGAAGCGCGTGATGCGATTCAAATGTTGAATCAAGACGATGACGAGATCGATTGGATTTTCTTCGGAGTTGGTGGCCCGGCATGAAAGACAATCAAAGGAGCAATTTGCTCCTTTTTTTATGAATAAATATCTGAAAATATTTTTTTATTTCAGAAAAAATAGTTAGATTTACCTAACATCAATAAAGATACAATGAAAGCAGTTAAATTATTCGAACAATTTGTAAACGAATCTAAAGATTCTAACTTTTCACATGCAGTTTTAACTGCCTTAGAGCCAACTATTTTAGAAATGGTTGAGAACATTAAAGCTCAAATCATTGAACAGTATACCAAAAAGAATGAAAAGTACACTGTTAGTGCTTTTGAGGAAAAGATGATTTATCTAGGTTTAATCGTTGATATGTTAAAATCATTCGAAAAATATACAGAACCTACGGATAAATTAATTAAAATACAGGCGTCTGCTGCTCGTAAAGGTGTTGAAATCTATGCAGTTGTTGAAAGAGACGGTGTACAATATGACTATTTTACTGAAGCTATTGGTGCTGGAGGTTATAATATTCAATCTTATCACTATCGTTATTTAACTAAAACTAAGTTGCCTAATGGTAAAATTAAAGGTACTTTATCTAATGAGTATGCTGAACAATTAAAGAAATTAACTAAGGCTGAAAAGATGAATGCCGAAATTAAATCTTATCAGGCTAGAATTGAAAATAATAATCGGACTATTCAAGCTTCTCTAGGTTTTACAGATGAAGAAATTTTAGCTAAAGTTAATGCTGGTGATAATATAATGGGAAAACCGTTTGTATGGCCAACGTGGGAAGAATTAGTCAAACGCGATGCTGCTAAAAATTATAATAATGACGAAGCTCATTACTATCAACGAAAAGCAGAAGCCGAAGCCGATAGCATAGGATTTTGGAAGAGGAAAAATATTACATGGAATCAAGAAAATAATAAGGCTCTTGAAAAACAAATCGCTAAACTTGCAGCTAAATTAGAACAAATCACTTCTCAATCTTAATCAATGCAACTATACTTAGAAGCAACAGTTAGAGCGCTAGCAGAAAAGCTAGGCTCTCCAGAAAAATTACAAGCCTGGATTCAATCGGGCGAAATCAAACAAACCGAGTCAGGTGTAATTTATTTAAAAATAATTGACTAAATATTTTTTTATTTCGGGAAAAAGGGTTATATTTACCTAAGTTAAACAAATAAGCAATATGAATACTACACTTTCCCACCGCGATTCTTTAATTCAAATTTATTCTGATGTTTATAAGGATGCCTATGGTTTCCGTCCTCGTGGTATCAATTATGATGCCATGACAACTGAGGAGTTGGAGGCTGATCTTAAGCGTTTCTCTGCTATTACAAAGGAGAATATGGCTGAAGAAGCTCGTGCTGAAAAGGCTGCAGTTGAGCAGTTTTATACTGCGATTGATAAATTAATCAGCGTTGGTGCTGGTGATGAAGCTACAGCTTTACGCTGGATGGCTGATAGTGGTGTGGCAGATAGTGGTTGGGATATTGACTTCTACTTGTGGAAGTTAGGTATTTCTACCTACAGTGTCGAGGGTAAAGCTATCCATGATAAATTGATGCCTTATTGGAGTCAAGCTCTTTCTCAAGTAGCTTAAAAGAATTTTTTTATTATAAAAATATAAGTATAAAGTTCATAGATATGACAAAAACACAGACATTAGGATTAATTGAAGTTACTAGTCAACGTCAAGCTAACAACGGCACTGTATGCTATCATGACCCAATCGCAAACTGTGATTACATGAGTTATGAGAGTGGTTATGTTCGCCGTAAGTACTCAACTAAAAACTGGCGTGGAAATACTATCAGTACCATCTATCAATTAAATAAGAAACGTACTGTTCAGCACGAAATACGATCGTATTTTACGGGTAACCAGATACTAGTGGATCGCATTGTGCGTGTTTTAGAGATGGACCCTGAAAAAAGAGTAGAAATTATCTGCGCAGCAGCAGTCAACTACCGCAATACCAAGCGTAAATTCAAAAATGAATTAGAGAAGCGCTCAACCCTAACAGCAATTCAAGATGAAATTAATCAGTATCATGTAGGTAACTTAACCCTTGACATGACGTTAAATGGCATCAAAGAGCTTGTTAATTCTTAATCCTGAAATTATTGTTTCACTTCAATCATAATAAAATATGAAATCATTTAAAGTTCCGGCTAGCGTTAAATCTAAGGTCGATAAAAGCAGTCCTTTCAATCAATGGGCTAAACGTTTAAAGGTGTCGACTAAATGGGTCGCAGACACCGATGAGAAGAAAGACTTCTTAAAGAATTATGAGGAGGCTAAGTTCTTAAACTTCATGCTAGAGAAAGAGAAGAAGGAGAAAGAGGCACTCGCATTGGCTAAAGCCCAACACTTACAATTAATCAAATCCAAACAAGTAGAACAAGAAGCATAATGAAACATTTAGAAGTATTAGATACGATGGAGCCAGCAATGGGCACATCTTACAAAGGAAGAATAGTAGGTTATAAATTTATTGAACTTTTCGCAGCAGTAGGAGCGCCGACAATGGATGAAGGCTCTTCAACCGAGAGTCAAATAGAGTGGTGTATTGATTTTAATGGAGAAACCTTTACCATTTATGACTGGAATGTCGGTGATAGAATCAGAGTTCTGGCCGAGAATGAAAGTTGGAATGTTGGAGGTAAAACACATGCTGGAGAATTCATCGAGCACGTGATTAGTTTAATGGAAAAGAATCGCAAGTAATGATATACCCAATAATATTTATATTGTATTTGACAGCCTTATACATGTTAATAGGCCTCTCTAAGATTAAAGACAGATACGCAATGTATTTTAAGAAGGAGTATTGGACCGACTATAACTCGATTGAGTTTATAAGTTGGATCGCAAAGGCAATTATTATTGTACCAGGACTTATATTCGGGATTGAATTATGGTACATGCACTTCTTAACCTTGGCCACGTCTTCATCTTTAATCTGGGCTAGTATGAAAAAAAGCCTACCAACTCTTATCCTGTTCAACACGATCTGGATTTGTATTTCACTATCAGTTCTTATTAAGCATATTTTTTAAAAATAATCCTTAAAATATTTTTTATTGTCGCGGGAATTTGTTAGATTTACCTATCAAACAAAATAAAACAGTTATGACAATTTTAGAACAAAAAGAATTAGTAAGAGCAGAAGTAAATCAGTTTTACAAGGAGAATGGTGCATACTGTGGATTAGCGAACATTGGAGCTGAAGAGCTAAATCACATCTTAGATATTGCAACCTCTATCCTTTGTACGAAATGGCGCTTAGGTATTGATGGTGGTGGTTTTGTACAGGCTTTTGTCAATAATGATTTGATGAATGCCATTGGTAGAGCAGATTCAACCACTATCAAAGGTTTCAAATTCTTTGGCATGTTGGTTTACAACGTTGACTGCCCAATCGAGTTAATTAAAGCACTTTCTGTTTAATTAACTATTTTTCACCTAAATTTAAAAATATGATATATTTATATGATAAGAAGCAGTTTGTATTTAAAAGCATTCGTCCTAACACCTATCTAAAAGTGATTGCCGGTACTGCTCTTACTCTCATAATGAGTTCCTTTGTAAGTTATAAGTATGGTGCTTACGATAGCCTGAATGGTCTCTCTGACACCGAGAAAGCAGTCATCATTAAGAAGCAGGACCAGTTTGACCAGGAAAAGTTAGTTACGATGATGAAGGAATTGAACGTTAAGTTTCCTTGGATTCCTCTAGCACAGTCAATGGTCGAAACTGGTCACTGGAAGTCAAATATCTTCGTTGAGAATAACAACCTCTTTGGAATGAAAGAGGCGAAACAACGAATCACAACCGCTTCAGGCACACAAAACAATCACGCTTACTATGAGACCTGGAGAGAATCAGTATATGATTATGCCTTCTATCAGTCTCGGTACCTAGCCAGCATCAGATCTGAGCAGGAATATTTTCAATATCTTAAAGCCTCTTACGCGGAGGACCCAAACTACATTCAGGCTATCAAGCAGGCTATCGAGCAGAACAGGCTGAAAGAGCTATTTCAATAAGATATATAAAGAAAATAATACAGTATTATGAAGCACGTAAAACTATTTGAAGACCACCTGAATGAAGGTTTGTCTGAAAAAGCACAGCAGTTTATTAAAATCTGTCAATTAGTGGCCGATAAGAATGAAAAAGATTCGAGCGCCGTAGAAGCATTAATCATCGATCATGGTTGGTCAAATGCCAAATTAAAGGAGATGATCTCTAAATTAGAAAAGATTTAAACTTCATGAAGCACCTACTATTATTCGAACAGTATATGACTGAAAAGAAATCAAGCTATCAAGTTTACCACAGAAGTTATACGTCGGCTGTTGATACTGCATTAGAATATGCTGAATCACAGGGATATGAATATGATAAAGAAGAAACTGCCACTAAAATTGGCATGGGTCCTAAAAAACCAGGTGATGGTTTTACAAACAGATTTACTATCACTCTTTTTAAAGATGGTAAAGAACAAAAGAAAGCCCTTCAAATTTCAATATATGGAATGGGTGATAAATACGAATTAAACACATATATTGCATAATGAAACATATAAAATTATTTGAACAATTTATCAACGAAGCATATAAGCCGGTTCCTTACAATGTAAAGATTGCAGGCGTTTACAAGGTCGATATAGATGATGCAGAATGCACTGTTAAGGTTGCTGGTTTTGAAAGACAGGGTGATGACACAGACGCTCTATATTTAATGGACAATGACCCTTATAAATCTCTATTAGGTAGTCTTATTGTCAAGAACAAAGATATGTTTAGCTTACCAAAGGGCAAAACAGTTAAGGCTCATTCTACGACTAATAATAATGTAACAATAACACGTTTAAGAGACTTATAAATCTATGAAAACAGTTAAATTATTCGAAGAGTTCGTAAATGAGCAAAGATATGACGCCGCCGACATTGCTAGAATTAAAAAGATTGCGCAACGATTAGCAGACGCTCAAAACAAATATAATGGCAGCAAGCATATTACAGTTGACACTAAATCTTTAACAGATTCTAGATTTGAATTATTGGATAGAGGTCAAAATAATATGGGCAATTGGTATTATAGTGTAAACTTGTTGGGTGATGTATACATCAGCGATGGTGTAGAGGACCAATATTTCTTTAACGAAAAAGATTCAGACTCAAAGGTATTTAGCAAAATTAAGAAAATATTAGATAAGTCTTCTAAGCAAATTTTTGCTGATAAAGAAGATGAAGAAAACGAAGACGAAGACTAATATGAAAAAGATAAAACTATTTGAAGAATTTTTAGCAGAATCAATTGAGTCTAAAATTAAAGCTCAGTTGATTCAATTTTTGCATGAAGGTGTAAGGATGATTCCAGTTGCTTCAATTAATGAAGGTTTAGTTGACAAAGCTCAATATGAACTGGATTTATTGATGAAGAATGCTGAAGGAACCCCAGTTGTTAAAGAATTTGTGCCTGAAATCATGGCCCTAGTAAAGAAATTTGCTGATTCTGGTCAAAGCGGTGGCTCAGCACCGTTCGTATCTCAGGTTATTGTTCAAGTATTACAGAAATTGTTGAAGCAGGAACCTCTTGGAGAGGGTATTATGGGAACAGATGATGAGTGGAGTGATATGTCAGATATGGAAAATCTTGCTGAAGGAACTGGAAGTTTTCAAAATATGAGACTTAGCTCTGTATTTAAAGAGGGCAAGGAGGGCAAACCTTATTACTTAGATGCAATTGTATTTACACCCGAAGGAAAAGATTATAGCTTTACAAGCAGTGGTGTTGGTATGACTGAAGGCAGCGAAGAAACAATAGGCTCTTTTCAATACATTAAATCATTTCCATTTATACCAAAGACTTTTACAATTGATGTATGTGAAAAAGAGTACCGTAAATTAGAAGATGGTTCTATGGTTGAAGAAGAAGGTGGAGGCTGGTGGGAAAGCTGGTTAGCAGACCCTAAACAATTAGACCAAGTTTGGGAATATTACGATAAAAAAGAAACAAAGAAATAATGAAACCAGTAAAACTATTTGAACAATTTATAGCAGAGTTTTATTCCAATTATGATAAGGGTGAAATCGCAACTGTTAATAAACTTGTTGCTAAAGAAACGGGCATGAAGAATATGGATTCAACAAAATACCCTTCTTTATTGGCTGCAACATTGTTTAATGGTACTGAAATAGAGATTCTATTTGACAAAATTATTCTAGATGCACCCGCGACTGAAGATAATACCAGGGTTAAATATATTAATGCAACTTCTGTTGTTCGATATATTACAATGATGCATTCTGAAGAATCTAAGCTTATGAAACAATGGGCTAAGAAATGGGGCTTTAAGTTAGATAAATCAGACCAGATTTATGCTAACAAGGATATTTTACCTAAAGATACAAGAGAAATGATTGAAGAATTTGTAGATATTCTTGTTCAGGTATACGGTGAAAATAATGTAAAATTAGCATATTAATATGAAACATGTAACTAAGTTCGAGCAATTTATTAATGAAGCTCTAAATCCAAAGGAATTTGATGCGGCGGTGAAAGACTTGGCGTATTCAATGCCCAATCATACAAAATATGATGAAGAATCGGGTCCTTCTGAAGAGCAGATCATAAATGCGATGAAGAAGTACAAGAAAGATTTGTACAATCATTCTACTCCAGCTCAAAAGAAAGAGGCTGTTAAGGTGGTTCAACAAATTTTAACGGAGTCTACTAACGAAGCTGAAGGTAACTCTAAGAAAGAACTTGAATTAAAAAGAATTAAGTTGTTAAATCAAGCTTTCAAAGGCATGCCTAATTCACCAAAACAATTAAAGGTTCGCCAAGAATTAGAAGAAGTTGAAGCTGAATTAAGCAAATTAAATGAAGAAGAAGGTAGAGATACTTTAGGTGAGTTAAATGAAATGACTCTGGGTCAACTTGAAAGAATTGCAGACTATGCAAATATGATCAAGGACAGAATGAATAACGGAGAGCAGCTAGAATCTTGGATGTATTCTCAGCTTACAATTGCCTTAGAGAACCTAAACTCTGTTCATGATGCAATGGACGGTAATGATGGTGAGGTTGAAGAACAATAAAATAAAGATATGAAATACGTAAAGCTATTTGAACAGTTCTTTAGTGAGAAGAAGAAAACTGCCGATTCACCAGATTGGCATGACTCTGACGCGCCAGATGCTAATGGCAGATTCAAAGAGTTGGGCATTAAGGACCTTGCTGCTTGGTTAATTAAGACCAGAGACAAGGACCTTAAAAAGATTACAGGCTCTCTAAATCAGCAAATCACTTTTAATAAGGGTGATGACCCTGAGTATGCTGATAAAATGGAGAAGGTTAGAAAAGAGGTGTATCGTCAACTTGATAGAGAAGACCTTTTAGAGGCTAAACCGGGTCCAGACGCATATATGACTGGTTTAGATGATGAGACTGAAGCCAAGAAGAAGGAAATGATGAAGAAGCAGGCTGCAATGTCAGACGATGACGATGATGCCTATAAGCCATTGCCTGGAGATGAAGAGGCAGTTAAGAAAGGCAAGGTAAAAACTTCAAAACACACTAAGACTTATCATGAACTATATGGTGAATCTATCGATGAGGCAAAAGAGCAATCGACGGATAGAAGCCCGATTGATGATGAAGGAATTGAAACTGGCCTAAAGAAGAAAGCAGACGAGACAGGTGTTCCTATTGGAATCATTAGAGCAGTGATGAGAAGAGGCTTAGCCGCTTGGAAAACTGGACATAGACCAGGAGCAAATCAACAACAATGGGGATATGCTCGTGTCAATTCATTCCTAACTAAACAAGATGGTACATGGGGTGGAGCCGATAAGGACCTCGCAAAAGAGGTTAGAGATGGTGGACACGATAAAAAACTAAAGTAAGATGAAACCAGTTAAACTATTTGAAGAATTCATTAGTGAATCAGAGGTTCAATCTTTCTCCGATGGAATGAATCAAATGTTAAAGATTGGATATAAGATAGAGTTAAAATCTGGTGATACTGGAGAGATTATAGGTTTCAAAGATCAAATTGCAACTGTTTTAACCGGAACTGGTCTTGAAATTGAGATAGATATTAATACAGACATCAAACAGATTCTGGACCAGAGTGAACCTACAAAAGACCAAATTAAAATATACAACATATAAAATGAAAAAAGTAAAAGTGTTCGAAGAGTTTATCAATGAAACTGAAGAAGTAAATGAAGGTGTAGTTTCTATCAAAGGTGGTAGAATTATTGCACGTAAAGTCATTGAAAAATTAGTTGAGATGGATATAATTTCTGAAAAGAAAAACAATGATAGCTTAGTAGAATCAATTGCTAAAGTTATAGCGGATGCTAAAATGGAATCTGCTGAGTCCATGGATGAATCTGAAGAAGTGAATGAAGCCGTTAAGGTTGAAGTTTCTTTAAGACATGCACGCCATGCTAATGAGTTGTTCGACGACATGTTTAAGGATTACGGTAAGAAACTAGCATCTGACGTGTTCTCTTTCAAAGATGGCAGTGGAGCTAGAGACTTTATTAGAATGATGATTAAGAACCTACAGATTCCAGCTGGTGAAATTACAGCTGATCAAAAATATTTTAGCTAAGATGATAAATTTAATCAACGAGAACATTGCTGGCCCAGCGGCTAACAATGAATTAACGAAACCAGTTATCCTATCTGGTGACTCGGTTAAACTCTTAACAGAGAGATTAGGTGATGAGTATGCTGCTCATTACTTTTATAACTCTGCTGCTAACTGGTGCGCTGGTGCTGGATATATGAAAGCTGCTGCATTCTTTACAGCTGAAGCCAATGCTGAATTAGAGCACGCACAAAAGCTACAGAAGTACATGGTTGACTGGAACGTATTACCAGTTATCCCAAAGGTCGATACTCATCACGACTTTGGAACACTTCCAGGAATCATTGATGGGGCTTACAAGATTGAATACACACTATTTCAACAATATGTTAAAAATTCTCAAGCTTTATTTGCAGCTGATTTAGCTACATTTGATTTCTTACAGGAATTTAGACAGATTCAAACTGAATCAGTAGCCGAGTACTCTGACTTATTAAATGCATTACAATTAATTGACATTGATAAGAGATTAGACTTACTACACTTTGAAGAAATGTACCTAGCACAATAATATATAGAGCATGAAACAACACGTTAAATTATTTGAAGAGTTTGTAAGCGACATTAACGAGAAAAAGTTTAATGTTAACGCAACATATAACTGGGTTGGTAAAGAGTGGGACCCTAAGAAAAAAGACAATGTTGTCGCAAACAAGAAAGTTACTATCACTAAGATTGAGGGTAATAAAGTGTTTGGTAGATTTGAAGGAACTTCTGATGAGTATGTTATTAGAGAGCCTGAAAAATATTTAAAAGCAATTAAAGAATCGGCTGTTAGCACGACAGCAACTGGAGCTCCTAGTCAAGATGAACTAGTACCGCTTCAGCTGCAAGATCCAGTTCACTCATTTGGTGTTTGGAATCAAACTTTTGCGGGTTCAAACCGTTCAAACTCAACCTATGCAGACCAATTAACAGCACAGGCTGCCATTTATGGTATGTCTCCTGAAGAATATTTACAAGCATACGGAAGACCTCAAGAAGGAGACCTTAGTTCTTAATATAATCAAGTTTAATAAATAGAAGTCTTTTCTGTCTAGATATATACATATAGACGGAAAAGACTTTTTTATTTATGTTTGATGAACAAAACGGTGAAAAATCACCAAAGGAATTAATTGAAAGCCTATATAAGGCATTTGAATCTTTCAGAAGAAAGATGGAGGATCCATCGTACATTCAAATTGAAGGAGCCATTAAACAATTGATGGAGAATCAAATTGCAATGAAACAGGACATTTCTGATCTAAAGCAGAAATTACTAAATCCGTATGACGGTTTAGTGGTTGAAACACAAAAGAATACCGAACACAGACTAGAGGCGCAGAAGAGTGATGTTGAAATTCAAAGAATCATTGACGAACACAGAGAGTTAATGAAGTGGAGAGACACACTAAATAAAATCTTTTGGACCGCTTTAACCGGTCTAGGTGGTATAGCAACTTTTGTTGCTTCTAGAATATTTGAAATAGGAGGTAAATAGGATGCTAACTGATAGAATTTCACTTTCATTATCTTATCAATATCTAAAGGGTGTTGAGAATACTTATATTAATTCTAATATAACAAGCATGCTCTTCTCTTATGGTAACTCGTTTACTAATATGTCTAGAACCCTGAATGCTAGCGATACGAATGACTTGTCAGTGAAAATAGACCAAGTTGCACCAAAGATGACTCTATTAATGGCAGAGTGTTTCTCGATGGGCTTATATGAACTAAGGTCTTTTACGATTAGACTAGAAGATGGCACCGATGTTTATTTTGAGAATAGCACTAGAGGATGGAGAAGCAACTCAACTAATGCAGACCCAATGACAATCGTAGACCTAAATGAATACTCAAGCACATACGCTAAGATTAAAGAGCTATATCTGCATATTTATGATAACGAGTACATTCAGAATCAACAACAATACTTAAGCTGCGATTACATTCAAACTCTGTTTGGCCCTATCGTTGACGAAATTGCAATATTATATCAAAAATACAAGAACCTATAATGGCATCTAAAAAAATAACGGATTACGTATTTTCACATGGTCTTAACATTGGACCTAATGGTGAATTTCAACCGATTCACCCGGCTGATTTACAGAGACCACTGAATCACGAAGAAATGAATTATAATCTTGACCTAGCTGGTGAGATTATAAAAAATTATGAGGTCAGAGGTAATAACACAGATCAAGAAATGGATTTGACTAATGATTTAGGAAAATCTTTAGTATTTAGATTTGATGGCTCTGCATATTACTGGGCTCTTGAAACAATAGTTGGCTCAGGTGGAGGAGGAACTAATGGTACTTCTGGTTCAAGTGGTACTTCAGGTATCTCTGGAACAAGCGGTATCTCTGGAACAAGCGGAACATCAGGTATCTCTGGAACAAGCGGTACTTCTGGATCTTCAGGTACTTCTGGTTCTAATGGTTCTTCTGGTGTTAATGGTACTAATGGCTCATCTGGTTCAAGTGGAACAGATGGTAGTAGTGGAACTAACGGTTCTTCTGGCGCTAATGGAACCTCTGGTTCTTCAGGTATTAATGGTACAAGCGGAACTAATGGTTCTTCTGGTACAGATGGTTTAACGGGTTCTTCTGGTACTTCTGGTATTTCAGGAACAGATGGTTCTTCTGGTACTTCTGGTATTTCAGGAACAGATGGTTCTTCTGGTACTTCTGGTATTTCAGGAAC
>JACCDX010679892.1_pt1 | contig 36717 bp, 37 predicted proteins | sample 7449681 | NCBI WGS metagenome assembly JACCDX01 (sample SAMN15323450, study PRJNA562643) | freshwater metagenome | isolation source: river surface water | place: USA:Blue River Watershed | collected 2017-08-18
AATCTAAAGAAGAATATAAAGAAGAATCTAGAGAGGAATTTAAAGAAGAATTAACAAAAGAATCTAAAGAAGAATATAAAGAAGAATCTAGAGAGGAATTTAAAGAAGAATTAACAAAAGAATCTAAAGAAGAATTAGAAGAATTAACAGAAGAATCTAAAGAAGAATTAGAAGAATTAACAGAAGAATCTAAAGAAGAACCTAAAGAAAAATTAGATAATTCAAAAGAAGATTTAAAAGAAGAATTAGAAGAAACTTTAAAAGAGGATTCTAAGAAAGAATTAATAGAAGAATTTACCGAATCATACCCAATAAATTCGAATAGTGTAGATTTAAAGGTTGATATTCCAAATGTATTAGACGAGAATTTAAGTGATGCACCAAAATTATCTCTTGGAACTCAAACAGATTTTAATAGTTTTTCAGTAGAAGAAAATAATAATCCACTATTCAATAATAACGAAACTGATAAAATAGTAGAAATAAATGATGAGATAAATAATAAACCTCATATATCAAGAAAAGAAAGAAGGTATAATCAAGATTTAAGATTAAAGCGAAATAATGAAAAAATTCAAAATTTATTAGGATTAGATATTGACTATAAGACTTTTGTTAAGAATAAAGATAGAATAAAAAAAATATTACTAAGTAAATCTATAGATGGATTTTAAATTTGAATTTGTTAGAATACTGAATTTATTTATCTATTTTTTTATAAAATGAATTTCATTTATGAAAATAAGATAATAATATGCTTAGTATTAGGATCAATTTTAAGTTATTTATTTTATATGAAAGATTCATCAGAAAATAAAGATGAAAATGATGAGCCTAAAATAAATATAAGTTCAAATTTATTAAAAGGTTTTGGTATAGCTATTGGTATTTTTAGTATATTATATTTTACAGATGATAATGATAGTGAGGTATTTAATTATATAGAAACAGGAGAACCATCTTTTTAATATTTTATAGTCTATTAGAAATATTATAAAGTTCTTTAAGAATGGTATTCTTAACATCCAGCCATTCATTAGGCCATAATAGTTTATATACTTCATCGCCTGAAATATATCTATGGAGATCTGGTTTATAGTAAATAATATCTTTTAATTTATTTAGACTATGTCCTTCGTGTAAAGGAATATTTCTTCCATAAGTATTTTTTTCAGGATCATCGATAAGGACTAGTAGATTAAATTTCTTCTTTTGAAAAACACTATTAAGAATTTTTGACTTAATTTCTTCAACAGCCATAGATCCTTTCATAGTATTCCATCTCATTTTTGATTCGAATAATGTATCATCATTAAATCCGTCACAATTGGTGTCAATGTATTTATTATTTTTTTTATCAAATTTATTATAGTACTCGCTTGTATTATAAATATCTTCTAGAATTAATCCGAAGTTATTTTTAAAATTAGAGGCACCAACTCTAGATTCTTTAGTAAATCCGACAGCATCTTCATAAATATCAAGATAATTTTTGTGTGGAAATCTAATTAATTTATGAGAATTAGATTTAATAATATGTGATATTTTATCAGTTACTAGAGAACAAGATAAAACAAATGCAGTTTTCATAAAAATCATATAAGTTTAGAATGAATATATATAATATATAAAAAATAATTTTAAATAGTTTTTGTCAAATTTTATTTTGTTATTTAATAATAAATAAAATGGCGCCTCGTAAATTAAAATCAAAGCTCGTAAATACTGATAATCATCATGAATTTTATTGTGTATCTTGCAAAGTTAAACGTAAGAAGCGTGTAGATAAAAATGTATGTTTAAGAACATTTAAAATGAAAAATGGGCGAATAAGTTATCAAATGTATTCTAACTGTGATCAATGCAAGACAAAAGTTATGAAATTTATTAGTAAGGTTATGTATGATGCTTTATTAGCAGGAGGAAAAGTAGAAGTATGCAAAAAAGAATAGAGATAAGGAACCTAGGTTCCTTATAAACCTCCTAAATATTATAAAGTTGAAATACAATAATAATAACTATTATTAAATACTACATTATTTTTAATAGATCTACTCATTTTTGCAGCTGAAATATTCTCACTCTCTGCCGCCTTAGCAATAGTTGGCCAATTATCTAAAACTTCTTGTGTATCAGAATTTCTTTTCTGTACTTTTTTAGCTGTAGATGAGCTTTTTTTATGAATATTTTCTTGAGTTTTTAAAGATATACCATAATATCCTATTCCATTTCCAGTATTTCCCCAAATATTTGATTTATATACATATGGGCATTCTTTTAGAAAATTTTTAAGTTCTTTATCATAATTCAAAATATTTTTATTATTTCTTTTTTTCCAATCTAAATATTCTTTAGATATTTCTGAAAATAATGTTTTACCACCTGGTGTAAATATACAATTACTAAAAATAAATGATTCTGGTTCGTTAGAAATATATGTTCGTTTATATTCAATTTCTTTTAAAGTAACACCTTTATATCCATTAATTACATTATCTTTATTTTGTAATTGTAATCTTACAGGTCTAAATTTTACTTTTAAATAATCTAATAATGCTAGATATGTTTCTTTATCAGCTGACTGAGCCCATATTCTGTATTGTCCAGTAATATCAGCAGTAGATATTTCTAAATTTTCATTAATTACGCAACATTCATCAAAAAATTTATCAAAATTTGTTAACATAATATTATCAGTATTAGTTAGTTCTTCTATAGTAGGATCTGTTTGAATAGATTTACTACAGACTGATATATTTGCATCAGGAACATCGTTAATGATTCTGTTAGCTTGATCCATTAATTTATCTACTTTTAATTGTCTATCAAGACAATTTGTAATATTTGCTAAATTTAAAAAATATACTTGTAGTGTTATAATTTTTTTAGCTTCTTCAACATCAATATTAAACATTTCTCCTCTGATTAGATATGAAGCTAGAATAGTATGAATCCAATTTTCAACAGTTTTTAAATTAGCATTTGCACTTGGTATTTCAATATAAAATACCATTTTTCCATGAGGATGTGTTTGTTTATAAGGTTTAGAACGATTTCTATAATTTTGTGTAGCACCAATTTTAAGTGGTGGTTTAATTACTTCTGGTCTTATATCTGTATTATAAATATAAATAACAGGTATATTATTAACAATACTTAATCTTTCATTTTCAATTGAAATTTTTTCTATTTCTTCATTTTTAATTTTAAGTTCTTCTTCTTTTTCTTTTAACTGTTTTTCTAATTCATATTTTCCTTTTTGTCTAATTTCTTTAACAACTTTTGCTACCCATTTTTGAAAATCACGAGCAATTGGTTTTCTTGACATACCTAATAATCGATAGAGTCCTAATTCAGTTAAAAACATAACTTCTTGATTACCTCCAGGGGTATAAGCAGTATTTATGACCTTTTCATCATTATCAAAATCTTTAATAGTCATATGTATATTTTTAATTTCGAGTATTAATCCTATATCATTTGCTCTAAATAAAGGATCATCAGAAGTTCCTTTTATTGTAATTTCTGTATGTAGATTATTTGAATTGAATGCTTTAATTATATCCATAATGGTGATATTTATATTAAATTAACACCTTAGCTTTAAGTAAATATCAGTCTTTAAGTATAAAATATTAAATAACTTGTTAAAGATTATTAAGGGTATATGTTAAACATATATGCTTTTCTCGGAGTCTTATTAAGGGTATGACTTGTACTCACTCCCTTTTTATTTATTCTAAATAATTCTTATAGAATTTGTATTTAATAATAAATTTTTGCGTTATTAGGAATAATTAAAATTTATAATTGTATATAAATTAAGGAATGAAGTTAAAGATAAAACAATTTGATATTACCAAGATTGATAGTGATAAAGTTGTAGTAATGTTGGGCAGAAGAGGAATGGGTAAATCATTTTTAGTAAGAGATATTCTCTATCATAATTCGGACCTTCCTATAGGAACTTGTATATCACCAACAGAACAGGCAAATAAGTTTTATTCCCATATGGTACCAAAAGCTTTTATACATAATGAATATACTCCAGAATTAATAGCAAATGTATTAAAACGTCAAAAATTACTAATGAAACAAATAGATAAAGAGAAGCGACAAAAGGGATATTCAAATATAGACCCTCGTGCCTTTTTATGTATGGATGATTGTCTTTATGATAGTAGTTGGACTCGCGATACGAGTATTCGTTCTATATTTATGAATGGGAGACACTATAAGCTATTTTTTATCCTAACATCGCAGTACGCGTTAGGGATTCCTCCTATTCTCCGTACCCAAATAGATTTTACATTTATTTTGCGTGAGACGATTGTTGGTAATAGAAAGAGAATATATGAAAATTTTGCAGGAATGTTTCCTACAATGGATGTATTTAATAGTGTATTGGATGCTTGTACAGAGAATTACGAATGTTTAGTTATCGATAACACAACTAAGAGTAATAAATTAGAGGACCAGGTCTATTGGTATAAATCAGTTGAAAGACCTCCTTTTAAAATAGGTGCTTCACAGTTTTGGATAGGTAATGAAGACCAAGATTCAGAGAATGATTCAGATGAAGAATTTAATTTAAGTCGTTTTAAAAAGAAGTCAAATGTAACTTTGAATGTTCATAAAAGATTTAATTAAAAGTAGTAAGATTAAAAAAAATATAATATAAAAAATAACAATGTTTTTAATATTTTTTATATTTTTACTATTTTTTTCGATAAATATTTTAACAATAGAAAATATAGCACCCCAACAAAAAATAGGAGAGCTATTTCTAAATAATGTAGAATATAATATAACATTTAATAATAGAACTTTATGTGACGAGAATAATATTGTTGTTGATACTTCAATTAAAATTATTAATTGTAAAGAATTAAATAATTTTGACATTTTTACTATTCGATTGGAACAATCAAATAGTATAATTAAAGCAATAAGAAAAAATTTTTATAATATTGGACCTTCAAATATAACAACATGGACAGGATATGATGATAATAAAAATATAACTATATCATGGAATTCACAAAATCAGTGTGATATTGAATTCTTTTATTTAAATATAATTGACATAAATCCATTATATAATAAAAAAGGACATATACACGAATGGAAATCTCAAATTCATAATTCAGCAGATAACTCTATATATATAAAACATCAATATTCTAAAGTCAATGATGAACATATACCAAAAATATCGAAAAAAAATAATTTATTACGTTATTTAGAACCACATATATATAAAACTCGAAAAACAAGTGATATGACTAATATTGATATAGGAGTTTTTTGGACAAATTCTGTTGAAAAAAAATTAGGTAGTCATAAACAAGTTTTAGCAGTTATTTCTTCTGCATATTCTCTTTTAAATGATATTTTAGAAGATTGTAAAATATCTTTAAAAATAATAATTAAATTTAATAGTATTGTAGATTTTACTGAAACTTCGATGCCAAAAGATTTAGGTTCATTTGCTTTAGGAGAAAAAGGTCTTAAATATACTCATAATATTAGAGATAAATATAAATTAGATTTAATGCAATTAATTGTTAATAATCCAACATATTGTGGATATGGATTTATATTCACTGAAAATGATAATCATAGCTGGAAAAATAATGGTCTTAGTCTAGTTCATTATACATGTTTTAGTTATTATTCACATGCTCATGAAATTGGACATAATTTAGGTCTTCTTCATAATAAAGAAAATACATCAATGATTGGTTATGGTGGATATGGATATGGATATAGATATTGTAATATAAAAGACAAAAATAGATTTAGAACTATAATGTCATATGAGTGTCCAAATAACAGAGCTATGAGAATCCCATTTTTTTCTAGTCCTATATTATATTATAAAGGAAGGAAAACTGGAACATCAAAAGCTGATAATAGACGGGTAATATTAAAAACAAAAGATATAATTGCTAATTTTAGGGAAAGTTAAATATTTCTAGTATACCATTGATCATCATTATTATAAAGATCATCAGTAAGAGATGCAAATTGTTTATCAAAAAGCATTTCATCATAATAAGATCTAGGAACAAATCTATATTCAACTTTAACTCTCTCTTTAATCATTTTCATTTGATCATTATGAATGCCTTGAATAACCATAAGAATCCCAGAAAATAATATAAGACATATAAATAGTTTCATTTTTATATTAATGTTATAAAATATATTTTAAAAATTAGAAAAATCTTCGAAATCATAATAATTATGTGAATATGTTGTAGTATTTATATCAAACCATAAATCATCACTATAAAATAAATCATTTACAATATTACTTTTAAAAAATATACTATAAATTATTATAAAAATAAAAGCAACAAGTATAAAAGGATATAATTTTTTAAATCTCATTTTTTTTATTTTTATAATAATAAAATATTTTTAATTTCATCCTTCTTTTGATTCTTCAACACCATCATCTTTAAGAATATTTTTTTTGACCCAAGGATCAGCATCTAGAATTTCATTTTCAATTTCTTTATTAGATACTTCTAGTTGACTTCCATCTAATTCACTTTGTGTAATAATTTTTGGTTGTTTACTTCTATTCATCATTTCTTGTTTTCTAAGTTCGAAATGTTCATTTTTGGCACTTTCATTTTCTTTGTATTTTTTCATTAGAGTATTAAGTTGTGTTTCAGAATATTCTTGGTTTTCGATATTACCTGGTGTTGGATCAAAAGGTAACCAACAACCAACTTGTCCTATATAGATATTATGCAGATTATCAATCCTTTTAAGAATTTCACTACGTACTTGTGCTTCTTTTAATGTATCATAGACACCTCTAACTTTAACACCTCTAATGGATGTATGAAAATCATTTTTTTCGAGATAATCATTTTCTAATTTATTATTATTTTCTTCGATAAAATATTTATATTGTGCTTGTAACATTTTTTGATCAAAAATATATTCATAATAATCTTTTAGACTATCAATACTAGTACCATCCTCGTTATATTTTTCTCTTAGATTATTAAATAATTCTAACATTTTATTTGAAAAATCTTTAAGAAATTCATGAAAGAAATAAATATTTTTATCATCAATAACAGATTCAGGTGAAATAAATGATAGACAAGCAAAATTTTGATTACGAATAGGTTTATCTTCTTCTAGATAATCTTCATTTTTAACGGGTACAAGATTAGTTTTCTGTGAAGTATTAGATTTTGCCATTTTTATAATAATAATTTAAATAAATGCTTAAATAGTTTTAGTTATAGATTAATAAAAATAAATAAAAATATATTATAATTTTTTTTCTATTTAATATAATAAATAATAAATATGCAACTTGACGCTAAAGAAATTGGTTCTAGATTATTCAAATACTTAATAGAGGGTTTAATAGTAATAGTTGCTGCTTTCGCTCTTCCTTCAATAGGAAAAAATAAAAGTATTCCTTGGGATGAACTATTAATGCTAGGATTAACCGCTGCCGCTACTTTCAGTATCCTAGACCTCTTTGCTCCTAGTGTTGCGGTTTCGGCTAGAGGCGGAGCGGGGCTTGCTGTAGGAGCTGGTTTAGTTGGCGGAGTTCCGTTACGCCACTAGATAATTTAATAGGAGAATAAATAATAACAATAAATTAAAATAAATAATTTTTTATTAAAATAAAAAAAGAAAATTTGAAAGTTTATTTTTTAGTAATATTATATAAGTATTAGTTTATTTGTATAATTAAAATGACTATTTGTAAATTTAGTGGGTGTAAAACATATGCTTGCTATAATTTTATTAATTTGAAACCAAAATATTGTTTAGAACATATAGAAAAAGGTATGATAAATGTTAAAAATAGGACCTGTGTAGAACCTAATTGTAGAACTCAACCATCTTATAATTATGAAGGTGAAAAGATAGGACTTTATTGTGTTTCTCATGCAAAAGATAATATGATTGATGTTAGAAATAAAACTTGTGAATTTAAGGATTGTAAAACTCAACCAAATTATAATTATGAAGGTAAAAAAAAAGGTATATATTGTAAAACTCATAAATTGGATAATATGGTAGATGTAATGAATAAAAAATGTATTAAATGTAACATTAAACGACCCATTTTTGGATTAGAAGAAGACAAAGCAACTCATTGTGCTGATTGTAAAACTGATATAATGATTGATGTTAATAACCGAAAATGTATTGAATGTAATATTAAACAACCTATTTTTGGATTAGTAGACAGTAAAGCAACACATTGTGGAGATTGCAAAACTAATGTTATGATTGATGTCACAAATAAAAAATGTATTGAATGTAATATTAAACGACCAACTTTTGGATTAGAACAAGACAAAGCAACTCATTGTGCTGATTGTAAAACTGATATAATGATTGATGTTATAAATCGTAAATGTGTTGAATGTAATATTAAAATAGGTGTTTTTGCTTTAGAAGGAGACAAAGCTAGTTACTGTTATAATTGCAAATCACCTGAAATGGTAGATGTTATAAATGATAGATGTAAAGCAAACGAACATGGAATAATGTGTCTAACAACTGCAAATCCAAAATATCGTGGTTATTGTACCCATTGTTTTGCTAATCTATTCCCCAATGACCCTTTAACAAAAGATATACAAAAGAAAAGTAAGGAAAATTTAGTAAGAGATTATATAAACTCAAACTTCTCTGGATTTCAACACGATGTTCCTTTATGGATAGGAGATTGCGATTGTACTCATAGACGTAGAATAGACCATAGGAAACTAATAGGTAATACATTACTTTGTATTGAGACAGATGAGGAACAACATAAATATTATAATAGAATGGATGAGGAAAGTCGATATGATGATTTAATGATGCTTCACGGAGGAAAGATGATATTTATTAGGTTTAATCCTGATAAATATAGAGAAAATAATATAGTTAAAAATCCTTATATGAAAACCCGACTAAAAGAGTTAAGTAATGAGATAAATAAGCAAATAAACCGGATAGAGAAGGAAGAAAATGAGGATTTAATAGAAATTATTTATATGTATTACGATAGTTAAATATTCGCTTCGCTTAGGGCTCCTTATTTAATTTAATAGGACTCACTATTATTTTAGTAGAACTATGATTTAATGGGATTTCCTATTAAATTTGATAGGGGATATTTAATTTTATATCTTATATAAAATTAAATAAAATATAATGTATACGTAATAGATTATAATATATGTATGCATAATTTAAATAATATATTTGAAAAATTTATAAATAGTTATATATCAATAGCAATAATAAATTTAGAAACTTTAAAAATTATTAAAATTAATAATAACTTAAAAAAATATGGGAAAATTGAGTCATTAAATTTAATGATGCCAATTTCTAAAATAAAAGATAAAAAAGAACACGGAATAATAAATATATTTATAAATAAAAAAACTACAAAATTACCTTGTTATATAAAGATTATACATTTAGACGAGAAATCATTAAATGGAATAATAGAGATTCACATAATAAAATATTATCCTAAATTAGATAAAAATTTAAAGAAAAAAATTATAAATAAAAAGTTTTTAATTGTAGATGATTCAAAAACAAATATATTAATTTTAGTCAATGTTTTAAAATATTATGCTATACCTGATGAAAACATTGAAATAGCAGAAGATGGTTTAATAGCTTTCAAAAAATCTAAAGAAAGATTTTATGATGTTATTTTGATGGATTGCCTAATGCCAAATATGGATGGTTTCGAAGCAACACAAAAAATATTACAAATGAATGATTCTAAAAAAGAGCCATTAATAATAGGTGTAACATCTGAAATATCTGATATAGAGAATAGATGTTATTGTTCTGGTATGAAAGCTTATGTAAGTAAACCATATAAATCAGATGTATTTATAGAAATATTCGAAAAGTATTTAGATTTTTAGATATGATAATAAGAACTAACTGGAAATTTATTTTCACCTCTAAATAACATCCTTTGTGCAGTTGTTGGTTTAGAATGGATTTTATTTTCTTCAGTCATATAACCACAGAACCATTCATCAGGTCCCATAGTACACATTACTTTCAAACCCAAATTTTGTATTGATTTTCTACAGATGGAGCAAGGGAAAACTTTACCATACTGTCCATCGGCAGTATATCTCCAAATTTTAATAACTCCACTGGTTTGTTTCCTAATCCATTTAGCTTTTTTGGTACCTTTTTGACCATTTAACTTTGCTTCATATTCTAAATGATCAAGAAGTCTTCTTTCAGCACAACATTTATTATTATTATTAACGGTTATACCATTAGCAGATGCAAAAACAGTAATTCCAACTCTACAACTTCTATATTTATCTTTAATATCTTCTTCAAAATTAGTATATCTTGATAGTGCCATTGAGTATATCTCTCGGAATCTATCGAATGATTCAATAGATTAATACATTATTAAATTTTTAAATAGATTAAAGTCAAATTTTGTCATAATATCTATAATTTTTAAAATTTATTTTTCGTATAAATTATAAATTCTAATTTATAACACAGTATTAATAATGTGTGGAATAACTGCAATATTAACATCAAAAAATAATTTACAAACATATATATTTTCTAGTTTAACGATGCTTCTAAATCGAGGTTATGATTCGGCAGGAATATGTTTTATAAAAAATAATAAATTACATAATACAAAGAAAGCTAGTACAAATAATTTAAGTGCAATAGAATATTTAATAAACTGTAATTTAGAATTTAATGATATAAATATTGCGATTGCACATACTAGATGGGCAACACATGGTGAAAAAAATGATATTAACAGTCATCCACATTTATGTGTAAATAACAAGTTTTCATTAATTCATAACGGCATAATAGAAAATTTTGAAGAGTTAAAAGAATTTTTAAAAAGTAAAAAAATATTTATGATATCAGAGACAGATACAGAAGTAATAGTTAATTTAATATCATATTATTATATTGAATTAAAAAATATTAAAGATAGTATTAATAAAGCAATATCATTATTAAAGGGTACTTGGGCATTAGCAATATTATGCGTTGATAGTCCAAAACATATATATTTATCTAGACATGGATCTCCCCTATTAATATCAGAAAATAACGAATCTTTATTTATTGCATCTGAAATAAATGGATTTTTAAATAATAATACAAAGAATTATATGCAGATAGAAGAAAATGTGTTAGTTGATGCATATTTAGATAAAAATAACAAAATAATTTTATCTCATAAATTTCAAACTTATACTTTGAATAATACTGATTTTATATATACACCAACCCCTTATGAGCATTGGACTTTAAAAGAAATATTTGAACAAAGTGAGAGTATAAAAAGAAGTCTTCGTTATGGTAGTAGGATAAATAATAATAAAATAATTCTCGGAGGTTTAGAAGAATATAAAGATAAATTAATATCTATCGAAAATTTAACAATAATTGGTTGTGGTACATCATATTTTTCCGGATTATTAGTTGAAATATTACTAAGAAAATTAAAAACATTTAATTCTGTAACAATAGTAGAAGGTTCTGAATTTGATAAATATTATTTAAAAGATAAATCAATATATATATTAGTTTCTCAAAGTGGTGAAACAAGAGATATTTATAAATGTATATCATTAATTAGGCAAAGTGATTATAAAGAATCATATATAATGGGTGTAACTAATGTTATTGATTCTCAGATTGCAAGAGAAACCGAATTTGGTGTTTATTTAAATGCTGGTAAAGAATTTGGTGTAGCATCTACAAAAAGTTTTACATCTCAAGTTATAATATTAACATTAATATCTTTATGGTTCTCTAATTTAAAAGGGAAAAAAACTGATGAATATAATTTATTTTTGAATGATATAGATATTTTTGCAAAAAAAACTAAGAATATAATCGAATATATAAATGAACAAGTTAAGGATATAGTGGATAATATTATTAAATCTAATTCAAAATCTTTATTTATTTTAGGTAAAGAATATAATAAGGTGATTGCATTCGAAGCAGCTTTAAAAATTAAAGAATTAAGTTATTTTCATGCTGAAGGATATTCTATTGGTGCATTAAAACATGGACCTTTTGCCTTAATAGAGGAAAATACACCAATAATATTTTTAATTTCATCTTCAGATGATATAAATAAGGTTAATTCAAATATTCAAGAGGTAAAATCAAGAAAAGCTCTAGTAATAATTATTGGAAATCATATAAATGCAGATATTAAAATAAATGATGGTAATAAATTGGGATTTTTATGGAATGCAATAGCAATGCAATTAGTAGCATATTATTTATGTGTAAAAACTGGTAAAAATCCGGATTTTCCTCGAAATTTGGCAAAAGTTGTAACTGTAGAATAATATAAAAAATAATATATTTATATTTTAATATGATATACATAAAAAAATATTTGAAAGAAAAAAAACAAAAAAGTAATTCAGATTATCAGAATCATAATTTTGATATAAAAAAATTAAATAAATATATGAAAAAAAATAAAGAAGAACAATGTATATTAGATGTTTCATGCTATAAAGGAGAATCATATCCATTGGATCGTTCTTTAAAAGGTAAATTTGATTTAGAATTAGAACATTTTATTAAAAAATTATAAAATAAAACAAATTTACTCTTTTACTCTAAATATAAAATTTTTGAATAGTGCTTTATTTTTAATTGCTATACTTATTGAAGAACTTGATGATTTAATTTCCTTTGCACAATGAGTTAAAGATTCATAGGTTTTAATTATTTCATTGGTATCCGGATGTATTTGTTCTATAATTTTTCTATTACCCATATTTACTTTTTTACCAATAAATTTGTTATTTTTTAATGATAATCCATAGTATCCAAAACGAGTTCTTTTACCATCGTGAACAACGGCTGCTAAAAACTCTTTATTAAGATAATCATTTATTTTTTTCCTATCTTTATGTTTATAAATAGTATAACTTTTATCAGTTTGTTGTTTCCATTCAATAAAAGATTCTGAAATTTCTTTAACTGTTAATCTACCAGAAACATTAACAATACATGTATCAAAAATAAATTTCTCAATTTCAGTTGAATCTTTTGATATTTTTAATTGTTCCAATGGTATCATTTCTAATCCTTCAATTGCTTTTTCATTACATTTTGTTTCAGCGTCATATAAAAAACATTTTTTAAAATTATTTTCTTTTAGATAATTTTCTAATGGATTAATTACATAATCTTTATTTCGTCTCCATAAACGATATCTTGAACGGATTACAAGAATAGAAGTTTTTGCACCTTCTTTAATATTAAAACATTCTTTAAAGAATTTATCAAAATTATATGATATTTTATGGGGAATTTCAATTTCAGGATTTTCACAAATTTCTGAGATTTCTTTTTCTTCAATAATATTATTTTCATTTTGATAAACAAATTCTGAGTCTGGAATTTTATCACAATCTTTACTAGTTATATTTTTTAATTCTTCATTTGTTGATTCTTTATAATTTGAAGTATCTTTTTCAGAATTATTTTCTTTTTCTTCATCAATATCTTTAATAGTCATTTTAAGAACATCTTCATTAAAAGTAAAAGAAGAAGCTTTACCATCTAATATTAATTGAAATTCATCTAATTTTGTTCTTAATGTTTCAAAATCAATTTTAAACCAATCTTTTCTATTTTGATATTGATAATCTATAAATTTATGGTGCATATTATCTTCTAAGATTTTTTGGTTTTTACATCTACGTGTATAAACTACTTTTGAAGTCATACTACAACAATTATAAGTTGATTCTCTTGAATTCATATTCATAGAAGAACCAACTTTATAAACATTGTTTAATCCAATTTGTTTAATAATATAAACAGTTTCACCAAATTCATAATTTCTTCTAACTTGTTTTGTTTTTGATTTTAGTAGTTCATCTTCTAAATATTTAATTTTATTTTCTAATTCATATTTTCCTGTTAATCTAATTTCTTTAATAACTTTTGCTGTCCATTTTTGAAATTCACGAGCAATTGGTTTATTTGACCTGTTAAGTAATCTATAAAGTCCTACTTCTGTTAAAAATGTAACTTCTTGACGTCCTCCAAGGGTGTCTAGTTCTTGGACAACCTTTTCATCATTGTCAAAATTCTGAATACTTGATCTAATTTGTTTAATATCTAATACTAAAGCTATATCACTTGCTCGAAATAAAGGTTCGTCAGAAGTCCCTTTAATAGTAATTTCTGTATGTAAACTATTTGAATTAAATGCTTTTACTATATCCATGATGGTAGTTTTTAAAATATTAACGTCACTTAGCTTTAAGTAAATATCGGTCTTTAAGTATAAAATTAAAATAAATAAAAATAAATAAGATTAAAAATAAATAGGGAAAAGTACTATTAAAAAATCACATGCTTGGTATGAATTCCCAATCCAAATCTTTGCATATTTTTTTAAAGATTTCTTCTTGTTGAAATAATTTTGTTCTTGATTTTAATAAAGGAAAATGCTTTAAATATTTATCTTCTCCTAATAATTGTAAGAATTTATGTAAACAATATGAGTATGATAGAAAATTTTTGCGATTATTGGGTGCATGATTCAAAAATGGTACTTGAATTTGTTTAAAAAGGCTTCGAAGTTTTTCTTCAAGCTCAACTGTAAGATGTGGGTTAGGAATCCCTGTTATCCTATGAGTTATGTAGGCTACATGCTCATAATACCTATTAATCTTGTTTTTTTTTAAAATTTGCTTGACCTTTTCATGTGTAACGTCAACCATATTAGTTATTTTTTGTTTTTTGATTTCTAAAAGGATTTTTTCAAAAACTTCCTCAGGTATATCCGTTGTCTCCTTTCCTTGTATTTGATTTATCCCAAATCATCTTCTAAGTTTTCTTAGAAGCCAGACTATATCTTAAGCCATCATAAGAGTTAATTAGACTCTTCAGACCCACCAACATCTAGTCGTTGAACCTTTTCCATATCCTTATTAATAGCGGACTTAGGAACTTGGCTGCGGATTACCCAATTCTTTACTTTTTTACTATTGGATACAGCTATTAACCGTGTTCTTCTTATAAGTTTCCAAATAAGAATAGTAGTAAAGACTCTAAGAGCGTTCCCGTCAATTTGGAGGTGTTGCTATTATCTAATAGATAATAACTAGTAGGTAACACGTTTTTAGCGCCTACTGTTATGAGCAAATAAATTCAAAATTTCAAGTTTATTTTCCCTAAAAATTTAATAGGAAACTATAATTTTAAAAATTTGGTTTTGTGAAAGGCACTCATTAAAATGATTGATACGTTTATAGGAGAAATAGCTAATTTCCTTTGGTGGTTCTTTGTAAGAGGGTTTATCATTATCCGTAATAATATATTCAATAGAATTACACTCTTCACAAAACATAAGACCTTCGTGTAAAAGAATATTCATATTAGAGGAATTACAAAAATTACATATATCGAGTTCTGTAGTAATAGAGTTATCAATGAAATTATTATCTGTATAAGATAAATATTCATCCATTAATTTAGCTCTATTATAAGAATAATCAATTAATTCTTTATTACTATTTATTACTAATGTATTATTAGTAGAAATTGGTGATATCGGTGGAATATTATTTGCTGCACTATTACCAAAGAAATCAAGAATATTACAAACAGAATTTTTCTTATTATTTTTTTGTTTTTCAATAATATCATAATATTCAAATAAAATACCGGAAGTTTTAGTAAGATAATCTAATTCAGATATATTATTAAATTCATTAATAAGATGTTCTTTTTCTTTTTTTTTTTCACATAATGAATGATAAACATTTAATTCATCATCCGTTAAATTCGAAAATTCTGCTCTATTATATTTCGAAATTTTATCCTCGATTTTTTCCAAATCTTTTTTATAATGGTTTAATTTATTTTGACTTTCTATAAAGGTATTATATTGCTTATTATGACATATATCTAGTGTTACCTGAATACGTTCATAATTACATTTTCTTTTATTATTTGTATTTGTATTTTTTTTCATTATATTTTTCTAATATAAAGAATCTTTAAAAATTTATAATATTTTTACTCTTTAAATATTTTTATAAATATTATAAACAATTTATAAAACGAATAAAAATATTATTTTTAGACTCTTAGAGATTTGAAACTATGTTTGCACGTAGTTTCAAATGCCTGCTTTATATAAAATTTACAAACTTATTATATTTACAAGGTACGGATTCTAATATTATAAGGACCAATAGTTATCTTAATTCTTAAAAAAAAGAGAATATATGTTTATATTCTAAACAAATATTATCTAGTTATAAGATAACTATTAAAGTTTATAAATTATACCTTAATATAATTTATAAAAAAATAATATATAGAAATAATAAATAATTATGATATAAAAATTACTATTAGATATCTTGATATATATAGTTATAGTACTATTCTTGCATCTAGAATTATATTTGCACGTAGCACCAAATCTACCCAAGGATCTAAATAATAAAATATAAAGTTTTATTATAGACTTATAATAATATTTATAAATATTATTATAGACTTATAATAATATTTATAAAATAAGTATAGAAAAATTAATTATTTATAGAAAATTAAATATTTATAGAAAATTAAATATTTAAATAAATTACTAGATAATTTTTAAGAATATTTTGGTAATTTAGTCTTATATTTTAAGATTTGAATGTGTTTTTAATTTTTTAGTTATTTTTAAATTTTTTTCTTACTATATAATAAAAAAAATATGGGTGGAGGATTAATGCAACTTGTAGCCTATGGCGCCCAAGATATTTATCTTACTGGAAACCCTCAAATTACTTTCTTTAAAGTAGTATACCGTCGTCACACTAACTTTTCTATGGAAGCAATTCAACAAACCTTTAATGGTACAGCCTCATTTGGTCGTCGTGTGACTACTACAATCTCACGTAATGGAGATTTAATTCACCGCATGTACTTACAAGTACCATTAGGTGCTTGGGATGCAAATGATAATAATCTTGGTTGGTGTTCTTATATAGGACATGCACTTATAAAAAATGTAGAAGTTGAAATAGGTGGTCAACGTATTGACAAACACTATGGTGAATGGTTACATATTTGGAATGAACTTACTCAATGCCCGGGTAAAAAAGTAGGTTATAATCTTATGGTTGGTGCTGCACCAACACAATCAACAGGTACTGATCACACAGTAGCTGCTACAACACTCTATATTCCTCTTCAATTTTGGTTTTGCCGTAATCCTGGTTTAGCTTTACCTTTAATTGCTTTACAATATCATGAAGTAAAACTTAATATCGAATTTAATACAGTTGAAAAATGTGTTTATCCAGGTACTACAGCAACAGCTGCAGCAACAGCTGCTTTTAGCGATGCAACTTTATATGTTGACTATATTTACCTAGATACGGACGAACGTCGTCGTTTTGCCCAAGTATCTCATGAATATCTTATCGAACAACTTCAATTTACTGGTGATGAAATTATAACTACTGCTGGCACATCAACCCCCTTTAAATTAAACTTTAATCACCCATGCAAAGAATTAATATGGGTAAATCGTCATGCTGATGCAGAAACTGCTAAACGTTGGTTTGCCTTTACAGATGATGGAGAGGTTGCTGGTGAAAACCCGGTAACTAAAGCTAAATTACAATTAAACGGCCATGATCGTTTCTCCGAACGTGATGGTTCTTACTTTGATTTAGTACAACCTTACCAACACCACGAGAATGTACCAGAAGTTCGTGGTATTAATGTATATTCATTTGCATTAAAACCTGAAGAACACCAACCTTCTGGCTCTTGCAACTTTTCACGTATCGATAATGCCACTTTACAAGTAACTTCATCTGTCGTAGGCACTACCAAGATCTTCGCTGTAAATTACAATGTACTCCGCATTATGTCTGGTATGGGTGGTCTTGCCTATTCAAATTAGAAAGTTTATACAGTATTTTATTATATTTTACTTATAATCTAAAAAAAAATTATTTTTATCTTTAATTTATTCTAATATTTTGAAATAAATTAATAACTAATTATGAGGATGATTAAAATTTGCTTGGACTTTTGCTATATGATTTTGATGTCTGAATTTATGTGGGACGGGGTGATTAAAGTTCAACAGAAAATTGCTTTAAAATATGAATAATAATATTTTATCTACTATTGATAAACGCTTATTTAATGAAAGAAAAATGAATAATAGGAGAACTACAATAATTTATTGAAAATATACTATAAGACCATTCTTCTCAACTGAGAAGTGGTCTTATAAAAATAGTAAAAAATAAATAATTTTTATCTACAATAGGATATCTCCTCAATGGGCGACATCCTAGTTAAAAGTGCTTATCTTTATGGATAAACCTTATCAAAAAGCAATATAAATTTAATTATCTATAAAAAAGCACTCTCCTTTTTGGGAGAGCACTATAACAAAAGCATTTAATCTATTAAAATAGTACTTCCGCAGTTGCAGAAGCACTACTATATAGTAATATAAATTAAATAATAAAGAAATAAATTTATATTCAATAAAGATTACCCCCTAATTAATAGCACTACTCTTTTAACAGTATCACTATTTAAACTGAAATAATATTTTGTTTTTCCAATTCTCTCTTTGGTTTAATAACTGTTTGATAATAATTCCGTTTATACGCATTATATTCATCTCTATGTGAATTTAAATAATTTGAATTCCATAATTTTACTTTATCTTTATTTTCTTTTTTGTATTGTTTATCTCTTTCTAATTTTTTCTTTCTAAATTCTTCATCACTTGCATATTTTGCTCTACGATAAGCATTTCTTTCATTTCTTTTAATATCTTCAATAGATAATTTCAAATCGTCGGTATTTACTGACATATTTAATATTTATTACAGTATATAAGTGTATTGCATTTAAATACTTTTTAAATATTTAAGTCAAATTTTATTTTAATATTTAAGGACCGATATTTACTTAAGGCTAAGACACGCTAATGTATAAAACACTACAAAAATGGAAAATTTAGAAAATACAATAATTATGCAAAATAACACACCTTTAACTACTATAGATGATAGATTAATTAATTTAATGAAAGAAGAATTAAATACTGAAGAACAACAACAATTTGTTAATAGTTTTAAATTATATTTAAAGTATGGTTATGATGATACTGCTTTTGTAATAGATTTTGATAATGTGTGGAAATGGATTGGATTTACAAGAAAAGATAATGCAAAAAGATTATTATTAAGTAAATTTATTAAAAATATAAATTATATCTATCAAAAGAATATCCTCCCAAAAGAGGAACCTATCATTAAAGGTGATAATGAAATTATACTTTTAAATGTTTCAACCTTTAAAAAATTTTGTATGAAAGCATCTACTAAAAGAGCTGATGATATTTGTGATTATTATATTAAAATGGAAAAAATAATGCATCAATATACTAATGAAAAATTAAATGAAGCACAAAATACGTTAAATGAAACACAAAATAAACTTAATAATTTTATTGAATATGATGAAGAGTTATTTTGGAACGAAAATCAAATTAACGATTATAATAACAAGAATGTTTTATATATTGCATTTATTGGTATTTTTAACAATGAAAGGATTTATAAATTTGGTAAATCCGAGCAAATTTATACAAGGGATGCCGAGTCTGCTTCGCAGAGTTCGCTACGCTCACAAATTATTTTTATTAAACAGAAATTGCATTCTGTTTTTCTAATTCTCTTTTGGGTTTAATAACAGTATGATAATAATTTCTCTTATAATTATTATATTCCTCTCTATGAGAATTAAGATATTCTTGACGATATACTTTTAATCTTTCTTCATTTTTTTTTTGGTATTTTTTATTTCTTTCTATTTTTTTTTTCTTATATTCTTCATCATTTTCATATTTATTTTTACGATAATTTTTATTATATTCATTTTTTTTAAGTCTTCTTATTTCTTCTAGAGATAGATTGGAATTATCGGTATTAACTGACATAATATATAATTATATAATTATATGTGTATAATATTTAAATATATATTATTATTTAAGTCAAATTTTATATTTATGGAGCGATATTTACTTAAAGATAACATGCCTATATGTATAAAAACAATAAAATGAATAATTTAGAAAATACAATAATTATGCAAAATAACAATCCTTTAACTACTATTGATGAAAGACTTTTTAAACTAATGAAAGATCAAATGAATACTGAAGAACAATTACAATTTATTAATAGTTTCAAAATATATTTAGAATATGGTGATGATGATATGAAATTTATTATTGATTTTGATAATATATGGAAATGGGTTGGCTTTACAAGAAAAGATCCAGCTAAACGACTTTTAGTAAATAAATTTACTGAAAATATAAATTTTATCTATTCTAATAGGTTCCACTTTAAGGTGGAACCTATTAATAAAATAAATAGAGATAATGAAATAATTCTTCTAAATGTATCAACGTTTAAGAAATTCTGTATGCTTGCTTCTACTAAAAGAGCAGATGATATATGTAGTTATTATATAAAAATGGAAAGAATTATGCATCAATACACTAAAGAAAAATTAGCAGAAGCACAAAACAATCTAATAGAAACACAAAATAAACTTAATAATTTTATTGAGTATGATGAAGAGTTATTTTGGAATGAAAATCAAATTAATGATTATAATAACAAGAATGTTTTATATATTGCGTTTATTGGTATATTTAACAATGAAAGAATTTATAAATTTGGTAAATCCGAGCAAATTTATACAAGAGAATTTAAGCAACATCAAAAATTTTTTGATACTTTCAAGATGAGATTTGTAATTGAATGTGATAATATGAGTTTTGTAGAGAAAGAATGCCGAGTCTGCTTCGCAGAGTTCGCTACGCTCAAACATTATTTGTTATTAATTTTTATTAGGTAGAAATTAAATTCTGCTTTTTTAGTTCTCTTTTTGGTTTAATAACTGTATGATAATAATTTCTTTTATACTCATTATATTCTTCTCTATGAGACTCGCGAAAATTTGCTTGCCATATTTTTACTTTATCTTTATTTTCTTTATGATATTGCTTATCTTTTTCTAATTTTTTTTTTCTAAATTCTTCATCTTTCGCATATTTATTTTTTTGATATAGTCTATTATATTCATTTTTTTTAAGTCTTCTAATTTCTTCTATAGATAAATTAGATTCATTATTGTTAATTAACATAATATTAATTATAATACTATAGTAAAATATGTTTAAATATTTTTAAAATATAAAAATCAAATTTTATATTTACTTAAAGCTAACAAGCTTTTATGTATATAAAATAAAATGAATTTAACTCCTCAAATAAATAATGCACCTTTAACTACGATAGATGATAGATTAATTAATTTAATGAAAGAAGAATTAAATACCGAAGAACAACAACAATTTGTTAATAGTTTTAAATTATATTTAAAATATGGTTATGATGATAACAAATTTATTATTAATTTTGACGATATATGGAAATGGGTTGGATTTATGAGAAAAGACCCTGCCAAAAGACTTTTAATAAGTAAATTTACCGAAAATATTAATTTTATCTATCAAAAGGATGTCCACTTTAAAGTGGAGATGCTTTTAGAAAGAGATAAAATTAAAAATAAAAATGCTAATATTAATAATGAAGTTATTCTTCTAAATGTATCTACATTCAAGAAATTTTGTATAAAAGCTTCTACACAAAGAGCAGACGAGATTTGTGATTATTATATTAAAATGGAAAAGATAATGTTTAAATACACGGAAGAAAAACTTATAGAAAATCAAATAAAATTACAAGAAACACAAAACAATTTACTAGAGACCCAAAAGAAATTAAGTAATTTTATAGAATATGATGAAGAGTTATTTTGGAATGAAAATCAAATTAGTGATTATAATAATAAGAATGTTATCTATATAGCATTTATTGGTATTATAAATAATGAAAGAATTTATAAATATGGAAAATCAGAACAAATTTATACTAGAGAATTCAAGCAACATCAAAAATTTTTTAGTATATTCAAAATGAAATATGTAATAGAATCAGATAATATGAGTTATATAGAGAAAGAATTTAAAAAGAATCTAAAAAGTAAAAATTTATTAAGAACTATTGAAATAAACTATACAAATCAAACTGAGTTATTTACAATATCGGAACAACAAAATATAGATTTAATTATAGAAAATTTAGTAAAATTAGTAGATGAAAATCCACTACCAGCAATAAAAAATTTAAGAAAAGAATTAGAAGAAACTAAAGATAGATATATTAAAGAATTAGAAAAAAAAGACACTATAATAAAACAAAAAGATAAAGACTTAGAAGAAAAAGAAACTATAATAAAACAAAAAGATGTAGAAATAGAAGAATTAAAACAAGAATATAATAAAGTTCATCTTTCATATCAAAAATTACGACTAAATGTCAATAATAATATTATAAATAAATCTAAAGAAGATAAAACAGAAGCAAAAAATGAAATAATAGATAACGAAGTTGAAGAAAATAATGTAGTAATAATAGAAAAATCAGAAAATGTTAGACATCAAGGACCTTTTGTTCAAGTATATGATAGTGAAGATATCAAGAAACTTATATTTGTTTATCCAAGTATAACAGAAGCAACAAGAAGAATTGAAGGTTCCAGTTATACAGCAATTAAATTTGCGTCAACTAATAAAATAGTATATCTAAATTATCGATGGTTATTAGTAGATAGAACTAATAAAGAGCCATTTAAAGCAAGAGATATTGGTAAAACGGTAGAAAATAAAGTTAAGAAAGTAGGGATTATTGCAATGTTAAACAAAGAAAAAACAAAAGTAGAAAAAGTATTTGAAAATCAAACAAAGGCAGGAGAATATTGTAATCAATGTAAGTCAGCAATATGTAATGCTGTAAAATATAATGCTTGTCTTAATGGACATTATTGGTATTTATGGAATGATATTAGTGTAGAATTACAAAATGAGTTTTTAATTAATAATACTTTACCAGAAATTGAAAAAAAATGTCCAAAATCAGTTAAAATAGAAAGAATAGACCCAATAACAAATGAAGTATTAGAAATATTAAATTCTATAACAGATGTTTGTAAAAAATATAAAATATCACCAAAAACATTGAAAAAATATTTAATTAGTGGAGAAGTTTATAATAATTTTAGATGGAAAAACTTATCTTAAAGAAAAGTATAGAAAAATTATATTATTTTTTTATAAAGTTTGATGATTTAGATGCAAACATTATACTTGATTCTAGTTTTTATAAATAAAAGTTATTTATTAAATTTTTTCTTACTATATATTAAATAAAAATATGGGTGGAGGATTAATGCAACTCGTTGCCTATGGTGCTCAAGATATTTATCTTACAGGAAACCCTCAAATTACTTTCTTTAAAGTAGTATACCGTCGCCACACTAACTTTTCTATGGAAGCTATTCAACAAACCTTTAATGGTCAAGTTGGTTTTGACCGTCGTGTAACTACTACTATATCGCGTAATGGTGATTTAATTCACCGGATGTATTTACAAGTTACTCTTAATGGATTTACTGCTGCTGCCGGCCAGTATAATAAAGGTTGGTGCGATTATGTAGGACACGCTTTAATTAAAAATGTAGAGGTTGAAATAGGAGGTCAACGCATTGACAAACATTATGGTGAATGGTTACATATTTGGAATGAGCTAACACAATGTCCTGGTAAAAAAGCAGGTTATAATATTATGATAGGAGAACATGTTGCTGCTGGAGGTACTGCTGCTGCTACTGCAGTAGCAGCAGATGCTGCAGAATTAGCAGCATTAAAAGCTGCTCTTGTTGCAATTGATTATGAAAGAATAAATGCTACTACAGGTGCAGCAGCAATTAATGCTACAACATCACTTACTGCAGCATTAGCTGCAGCTAATGCTGCAACAATAACTCTTTTTAATGCAGCAATTGTTGCAGGTCTTACAGATGCACAGATTTTAACTGCTATAGGTAATACAAATGGTCATGGTGCTGCTGCTGTTACAGCAGTTAAAGCTTATAAAACTGCAGCAACAACTCAAGACACTGCTGCTGCTGCAGCCCAAGCTGTTCCTGCAACAACTTTATATATACCGCTTCAATTTTGGTTTTGCAGAAATCCAGGTTTAGCATTACCTTTAATTGCTTTACAGTACCACGAAGTAAAACTCAATCTCGAATTCAATAGTCTTGCAAATTGTTTAGACCCTGCAAATACAGGTATTGTAGCTTCTATGCCTGATGCAGTTTTATACGTAGATTATATATATTTAGATACTGATGAACGACGTCGTTTTGCCCAAGTATCTCATGAATATTTAATTGAACAACTACAATTTACAGGTGATGCAACATGTGATACAGGTTCAAATAAATTTAAACTTGACTTTAACCATCCTACTAAAGAATTAATATGGGTAACACGTACTTATTTTGCTAGTGATGAAAATTATTGGTTTAACTTTACAGATGATGGTGCTCATAGTACACTTGATGGTGCATTTATTGGTAAAAATACTGTAGAAACTGCTCTCTTACAATTAAATGGTCATGATCGTTTTTCTGTACGTGATGGCTCTTACTTTGATTTAGTTCAACCTTATCAACATCACGAGAATGTACCAGAAGTTCACGGTATTAATGTATATTCTTTCGCATTAAAACCTGAAGAACACCAACCTTCTGGTTCTTGTAATTTCTCTCGTATTGATAATGCAATTCTTCAAGTAAATTCTTTGGTAGATGGTACTACCAAGATCTTTGCTGTAAACTACAACGTCCTTCGTATCATGTCTGGTATGGGTGGTCTTGCCTATTCTAATTAGAAAGTTTTATAGGAGTTTTTCTTATAATTCAAAAAATTCATTTTTATACTTTTATTTTTAAAAATTAAAAAATAAAACTACTTTAAATAAATATTTATATTAAAAATTTTAGTATTGATAAAGGAACAGTACATAGTACGTACGACCCTGTCTTTATATTTAAAAAATAAAGTTACTTTTATTAAGTAATATTGAAAGGTATTTTTTTAAAGGTAGCCCAAAAATATTTTTAATTATTTTATACTTTAAGCAATTTATAAAAAGATAAACTATTTAAAGACAACTCAATTAATATAACTTATAAAAACGCAATATAAAAATGGATATAATTAAAACATTCATTCTCGATAATACAGAACATAAAATAAATATTTTATGTCAAGATGAAAAGTATCTATTTCAAGCAAATCAAATTGCAAGAATTTTAGATATTAAAAATATTCATACTTCACTAAATAATTTTGATAATGATGAAAAATGTGTTATACGTCAAATGGATAACATCGGCAGAGAACAAGAAATAACATTTTTAACAGAAAGTGGTGTATATCGTTTATTAATGCGTTCTAATAAACCAATAGCTCGCCCTTTTCAAAAGTGGGTTGCAAATGTAATAGTTTCTATTCGTGAAAAAGGAAAATATGAAATGGAAACAAAAATAGAAGAAATTCAAAAAAAATATGAAGAAGAAACTCTAGTTAAAACACACCAAATTATGATGGATTCATTTGAAAATAAAAATGTAGTTTATTTTTTAAAAATAAAAGATATTGAAGATAAACAATTAATTAAGATTGGTTCTACACAAGATATTAAAACACGAGGAAGAGGATTAAAAAGTAGATTTGGATGTGATGTAACATTTTTAAAAGTTTTTTCTCTAGATAATTATGAGAATTTTGAAAGATTTTTACTAAATCATACTGATATTAAAAGATTTTTATATACTGATAATTCAACATACGGTATTAATAATTCAACAGAATGTTTTTTAATGACCAAGGAAGAAGTAGAAAAAACAATAAATATTGCTAGTAGAAATATTGGTTTATTTAATGCAAATGAAATTATCCCTAAAAAGACTATGAGAAAATCAATTGATGAACTACGGAATGAATTTAAAACAGAACTTGATAATATTAAAGATATTTTACAAAATAAACAAGAAGAAAAAGAAATTAATGAAGAAAAAGAGGTAAAATATGAAAGTAAACGGGGGATTTGCACTGAATTAGGACAAAAAATTCAAAGATATTCGCCAGATGGCAAAGAATTATTAGAAACTTATAAAAGTTCTATTTATGCTATGAGAGATTCAAAAATTCCTAAAACATCAAGAAATGGTATTACAGATGCTGCTGATAGAAATTCTATATATGTAGGATATAGATGGGCTCGATTAGATAAAGAATTACCAGATGATACAGTTCAAAAATTAGAAGAAACAGTTGTAGTAAAAATAATTAAAAAAGGATACATTTGTGAATTAAATGAAAAGAAAGATAAAATTCTAAAAGTTTATTCAAATCAAAAAGATTTAGCAAAACAAAAAAATCAAAAATCTAGCGGATGGATAAGTACTGTTATTAAACAACAAAAATTTTATAATGGTAGTTATTATTTAAATTGGGTAGATTGTTCGGATGAATTACAGCAAGAATATTTAAAAGATAATAAATTACCAGAATTAAATGAAGTTAAACCTCATCAAATTAAGATTAATAGATTAGATTCCAATACAAAAGAAGTTTTACATACCTATTCAAGTTTAGCAGAAGTAACTACCAAATATAAAATGACTAGAAGAACCTTATATTCTGCTATAAATGGTGATTTAATTAAAAGAGAATTTAAGTGGTCTTTTGCTTAATTTTATAAATTTTTTTATTTTAAAAAATGTATTTAAAAAGATATATTTTTATATAAGTAAAATGGAAGAATTTTATTATAATACTTTTGAACCAATTTTATCAAATACAACTGAAATTTCAACAACTAGTAATATAGCAATAACACCAGTTAGTAATGATATGGCATTACTAGAAAAATATAAACCGCTAACTTATATATCAAAAACAGAAAAATATGATTTAGTAAATGCAATAGATTATTTTCAGAATAATAAGATAAATTATGATAGTTCAATTTTATGCGCAATACTAGAACTAAATAATAAAAAATATTTATATTATTTTTATTCTTTCGAGCAAGATGGAGGCAAAAATATATTAGATATTAAAACGGTAGATGCTCATAAAGATGATATTGAATGTGTAGTTGTAGAATTAACTGGAGATAAAATAACAGGAGTATGTTATATGCCCCATGCAACAGCAGAACATTTTTGGATTAGAGATACAAATGATTTAAATTCTATATTAAATAAATCAACACATCCATTAGTATATATATCAAATGATAAACATTCAGTATATCCTATTAGTGGACCAATATATAGATATTTTTTCTTTGGTAATGATAATTGTTCTAGTCCTATTATAAAAAAAACAAATTTAGTAATGATTAATAAATATTTATTGAATAAAAATAGTATTGGTGAAGGTATGGTGGGATTTGGAAGAAGAATAAAAAAAGATACAAGTAGTATAGCAGTAATCAGATTAAAGGATTTACAATATAAAAAATTATTCGGTTAATTTTTGCAGATTTATATACAGTCTTAGTTTATTTTTTTGAAAAATTTTTTATATAAATTTTTTAGGTTTAAGTTGAATATTTTTTTTTCTTTCTATTATTAAAAGAGAAAATGCAGATTTTCATAAAATCATTAAGTGGCAAAACTATAACTTTAGATGTAGAACCAACAGATACTATAACTAGTGTAAAACAAAAAATTCAAGATAAAGAAGGTAAATAGATTGCCTTGAAAAGTCACTTGCTATAATTATTTAGGCTCTGATTATAGAAAAACAATAAGAATCCTAAATGATTTAATAAATCATATTTCTGTGGCTAGTTATTATTTATAAAAAAATAATAGCGACATATCTTATAATGACGGGAATACCCTTAGAGCTTTTACTACCACTCTTATTTGGAAACTTATAAAGAGGAACACAGTTAATAGCTGTATCCAATGGTAAAAAGTAAAAGATTGGGCAATCCGCGAGTAAAGTATCTAAGTTCGATATGATAAGAATATGATACTCTTTCAACGACCGCACGGATATGGGTTTGAGAAATCTAATCAATTTCGATGATAACTTAAGATACAGTCTAGTCTTTATAGGAAACTATAAAGTGGAAACGATTCCTCCCGATCAACAAAGGCTTGTATGGAGTGGAAAACAATTAAATGACGAAAGCACTTTAGCCGATTATAATGTTCAAAAAGAAAGTACAATTCATTTAGTTTTAAGATTAAGAGGTGGTTAAATTATTTAGTTGCTATGAGTATGTGTATATATTTAAAACTAATTTAAAACCATTCGATTCTAGATTTAGTTTTAATACCCACAACTAACTCAGTTATTTTCTTCATATCCTCTTTTTTAAATTTCTGAGTCATTTCCAAATGAACCAATTTCATATTTTCATAAATTTTTTTTATATAAAATCCCCAATCACTTCTATTTTTTGGATAAATATGCTTACAATCACATATTTTAACATTTGATTCGTTAAGATTACACGCATGCTTATAATTACCACAACCGATACAAAAAATAATCGTTTTAGGAAAAAGATAACGACTTCCTAAATAGCTTGTATTATAATAACCACAATTATAACTCGTATCATATATATTATAAATAGGTGGTTTATTAGGATCATCATCAGTAGCCCAATAAAGTTCATCAATATAAGGAAGAGGAGAATTCATTCTTTATTATTTATATAATTTAGACTAGTATTATAATAATAGATTTTAATATCTAAAATATCAAATTTTCATAAAATATATTACTATGAAAAATAATTTAAATCCTTCTAGTAAAAATATATTAAAAAAAAGAGAAAAATATACAAATAGGAAAATATACAAAATATACAAAATATACAAATACACTTAATTTTTATTTTTTATTTTTTAGAAGTCCTCCCAAGAATCGAGAATCTCCACATTCTCAATTTTTTGCAGAAGCTCTGCATCCCTCATTTTTTCTTTTTCCTCCGCTTCTTGCTGAGATTTTTCTTCTTTTTCTTTCTGCTTCCTCTCCTCCTCTTCAATCTGCTTCTTGATTGCGTCCTCCTTGATCTTTGCGAGAGCATTGAGGAAGTGAGCATTTGCCCTCAGAGCAATCCTGACAGACTTTGTCAGAATGTTGTACCAGTTGTTCTCAAATCTCCTGTTTTTCTCGATGATTGTTCCAGAGACTGGACCATTGATCATGTCTGCGATGACAATGTTTGAAGATAGTCTCTTGATTGCTTTTGGAAAGTCTGTTGCCTGTCTAGATTCCAAGCTGTCAATGATCCCTGTGATCATATTGTGCTTGTCACTCCAAGTAGCACAGTAGTAGATCTTGGCACTCAGCTCGCGACTGTTGCTGATCCTGTATGTCTTTCCGTATGTCTTGCAGGTGTCTTCGTAATTGATTCTTGAGATGGAGGTTCTGTGTTTCTCCAAGATTGCAAGAGAATCCTGAAGTTTTGTTTGCGTTGCAAGTAGCCAAGCCTCGTCCATGTGCTCCAAGTAAGCTCTGTTTCCGATTCGGGCTGCCATTGTTGGTATTGAAAGAACGAATCAGAGGGACCAGGCACAGTTAATAGTAATAATTACCTATCAACTGTCAAATTTTCTAAAAAAGAGGCAATTTTATCAAAAAAAGTTAATTTAAATGTTTTGACAAAATTAAATTTAATAAAAAAACTACTTAAAGCTAAAATACAAAAGATATTTATAAAAATAATAAAATGGATATTCTAAAAAGCTTTGTTCTAAATGGAACTGACTATAAAGTTAATATTCTTTGGGAAAATGATAACCCTTTATTTCGAGCTTCTGAAATTGCTAAAATAATTGATTTAAAAGATATTAAATCAGTTATTAGAAATTATGATAGTGATGAAAAGGTGGTGCGAGATTTGCACCACCTATCAAATAGTCAAGGACAAGAATATATATATTTAACCGAACAAGGTGTTTATCGACTATTAATGCGTTCAAATAAACCAATTGCAAGACCATTTCAAAAATGGGTATGTAATGTATTAGTTTCAATTCGTGAAACTGGTAAATATGAACTTAAAAAAGAAATAGAAAAGATTAAAGAAGAAACAGAAGAACAAATTAATAAAATTAAAGAAGAAGCTGAAGAAAGAATTAAACTATTAAATATTGAAGCAGAAAAATATAAATTAAGAATTAATAATGCTGAAAATGATGCTTTAGTAGAATCATTTAATAATAAATATGTAGTATATTTTGGAAAAATAAAAGAAATAGATAACAAAATTTTAATTAAAATTGGTTCTACAAAATGTATAAAATCAAGAATTATAGGTTTAAGAGAGGAATATGGATCAATGATATTATTTAAAATTTTAGAATGTGATTCTAATGAGAAATTTGAGAAATTTTTACATAAACATAAAGATATTAATAAATATGCTTATAAAAAAGAAGTTTATAATGGAAAAACATCTACTGAAGTATTTTTAATGAATGATGACGAAATTCAAAGAGCAGTAAATATAGCTACACATAATGTTTATGTTTATAGACAAGAAGGATTTATAGAAAAAAATTTAGAATTAGAAAAAGTTAAATATGAACATACAAAAGCTAAAATTGAACTTAAAAATTTAAAAAATAATAAATCTGATAGTGATGATTCAGATAGTGAAAATGAGAAAGTATATGTAGAACCAACAATTTTATATGCAGATGATAGAATATATACTCAAGTTAAAGGTGATAAAATACAGAGATATTCACCAGATGGTAAAATTTTATTAGAGACTTATCCTAGTGCAATTTATGCTTTAAGAGATTCGAACCTAGATAAACCATCAAGAAATTGTATAATGAATGCTATTAAAAAATCAAATATTTATAAAGGATATCGTTGGGCACTTTTAGATAGAGATTTACCAGATAATACTTTTCAAGAATTAACTGAAACAGTAGAAGGTAAAGAAATTAGAAAAGGGTTTGTTGCAATGTTAAATCTTGAAAAAAATAAAATTGTTAAAGTATATTGTGATCAAAGAGAGGCAAAAGAAGATAGACAATTTAAAAGTACAGCTGCTGTAAGTTGTGCTATAAAACGTGGTAGTTTATCAAGGGAACATTATTTTGTTATGTGGTTTGATTGCTCTCAGAAACTAAAAAACGAATATCTTAGTAGAGATAAATTACCGCAATCACGTGTTAAACAAACAAGTAAACAAATACAGAAAATTCATCCAATAACTAAAGAAGTTATTCAAATATACTCCTCATTAAATGATGTTATAAAAGAAATTCAAATAAATAGAAATACTCTAAAGAAAGCTATAGAATTAGATATTATTAAAAAGGGATATTATTGGAAATACTTAGAATAAGTGGATTTTTTATTTTTATAAATATTTTTATAATTAAAATATTTAATAATTATTAAATGCAAGAAAGAATACCAGAAAGTCCGTTTGATGGAAAAATAAATGATGAAAGAATCCCAGTAATAATAAATACAGACAAAGATTATATTTTAACTTGTCCTTGGTGTTATGGTTCTCATTTTGTATTAAAAAATGAATTAAATTGCACAATATTTAGATGTGGTATGAATAAAGATAATACAATAATAAATCCACATTTAAGAAAGGAAGAAGCTTATATCCGAATAAATAATAAAGATATAATCGAAGGATGTGCTGGTCCATTTCAAGTAATTAAGATAAATGATAAAGAATTATATATAATAAGAAGAGATTGGAATTCATAATGATAGTTATAAAAACTAATTATATAAAATTATTTATTAATTGTGATTATTATTTAAAAATATAATTAATTATAAGTTTATAATTATGAATTTTTTAAAAGGTTGTGATAATATTAAATTAAATTATATAATGAAGATTCAAAATGTAGGATGTTTTTGTGTTTTAAATCTTAAAGAAAAATTTATAACACATTATTCAGAAAATATTTTAACAACTATAGGTGATAAAATAGATTCAATTATAAAAAATAATGATATACTTATAGATATTAATAATTTTTTAGATAGTGGTGATGTAAATAAAACTTATTATACAAAATGGGAATATATAAATATAGATATATCAAAATCACAATTTTTATTATCTGAATGTATAATCGAATGTGAAGTTACAGATAATAATGTTTATATTACTATATCAAATTTAAATCAAAGATTAAATACTAATATATTACCTGATATTGTATCGAATATAACACAAAAAACAGTATTAAATGAAATACTTGAAGTATCAGCATTAAGTTTATGTGAATTATTAAAAAGCGATAGAGTTATGATTTATAAATTTGATGAAGAATTTAATGGTATGGTAATATTCGAAAAAACATTTGGATATGTAAATATGACTTCATATAAAGGATTATTATTTCCATCTGAAGATATACCATTATCAGCACGTGAATTATACAAAAAAAACAAAGTTAGATTTATTTATAATGTAAATGAAGATGAAATAAATATTACTGGTAAAACAAATATAGACATGACTAATTGTTTTATAAGAGGTGTTGCAAAACCACATATTGAATACATGAAAAATATGGGTGTAATAAGTTCTATATCAATTGCGTTAATAGTTAATAATAAATTATGGGGATTATTAGTATATCATTATTACTCTAAACCCGTTATAATACCAGATAAACAAATTTTAGATATATGTAAAACAATAGGTACTATATCTAGTTTTAAAATAGAACATACAGATCTTAAACATCAATATGAAGTCTATGAATGTCTAAAAAATTTAACATCAACTAGTATTAGTAATTCAAGTACAAATTTAATACTCCAAGATGTAGCAAATATATCTGTAACAATACTTAATCTCTTTTGTGTTTTATATTATGAAAATATTAATCATACAATAACAAATTTATATATAGGTGAAGATATTTTAACTTCTGATTTATGTAGTAAAATAGTAAATGAAATATTAGAAAAACATAATACATATAATGAAAATAATATTTATGATACAGAATTAAAATTAGAAGATACATATTTTAGAGTAGCATCATTTTATAGAAATAATCAACTATTATTATTTATAAGAAAATCTATAATAAAAGAAATAAATTGGGCAGGTGACCCCGATGAACCTAAAAAATATTCTAATGAATTTTTACATCCACGTAAATCGTTTCAAACATTTATTGAAAAACGAAAAAAACATCCAGAATGTTGGTCAGATAAAGATATAATATCGTTAAATACAATTGGTAAATATATATTAGAAATATTTGAACAAAAAGAAATTAATATTATAAAAAACGATTTAATAGATATGGAGGTTAATTCTATACGTAAATTAGGATTATTAGCAGGTGTTAGTCACGAACTACGAAATTCACTAAATGGAATATTAGGTCCTATAGAATTATTAGAAGATTCGATATTAACAAATGATGGTAAAGAATTAATAGAAATAATAAAACGAAGTACTAAAAATGCGACATCAATGTTAGATGATATATTATCATTTAATCAGTTAACAAATAAACTGAATATTAATAAAAAAAATATAGATTTAAAATTATTCTTCTCGAATTTGAGTATTTTAATTAAAGGACTACCATATTATAATAATCATAAGTTTAAAATTATATCAGAATTAACTGATAATAATACAGAATTAATATGTGACATAGATCCTATTCGTATAAATCAAATAATATTAAATCTTGTTAGTAACTCTCTTAAATTTTCGGATTATGATTCGCAAATAACAATAAAATGGAATATCTATAATAATCCAAAAAAAGCATTAAATAAATTAAATATGATTAAAAAACAATATGAAAGACATATTTCGTCATCATATTATGATTATAGTACCGAATCATCAATATTAGATATTTCAGTTATTGATGAAGGTAAAGGAATATCAAAAAGATTTTTAAATAAAATATTTATGCCATTTACACAAGAAAATAATCCACAACAAATAGAAGGATTCGGATTAGGATTAAGTATTGTCAGAGGTATTATATTATTATTGAAAGGTAATATATCTTGTTTTACAGGTTCTTCAGGAACTTATTTTAATGTTTTAATACCAATTGATTTATTATATAGAGAGTATAATAAAAATACCAATGATATTAAAATTAATAAAAAACATATATTTATTGTAGATGATTCTTTGATTAATTTAAAAATTATTGAAAAAATGATAAAAAAAGAGGTCAAAGAAGATATTATAATTGATATATTTTTAAATGCAGAAAGTGCTTTAGAAAAATTAGAAGAATATGAAAAAAAAGATTATAATATAGATTTATTAATAACAGATGTTTATATGAATGGTTTATCTGGTATAGAATTATTAAAAGAGGTTAGAAAAAAAGAAACATTTAATAGTTTACCAGTTGTTCTTTGTACTGGAAGCACATCATATGCAAATATATCTAAAGAATTAAATAGTTTTTTTTTATTAAAACCAATAACAAAAACATCCATTTCAGAAATTATTGATAAAACTATAAATAAACAAAAAATAATTAATAAATAAAATAATTATTAGATAAAAATATTCAATAAATAAAAATAATTAATTAATAAAAATAATTATAATATAAAAATATATTATTATATAAATAAAAATATAAAATGGGAGGAGGATTAATGCAACTTGTCGCTTATGGTGCTCAAGATATTTATTTAACAGGTAATCCACAAATAACTTTTTTCAAAGTAGTATATCGACGACATACAAATTTTTCTATGGAATCTATTCAACAAACTTTTAATGGGGAAGCTAATTTTGGTCGTCGTGTAACCACTACTATTTCTCGTAATGGAGATTTAATTCATCGTATGTATTTACAAGTAAGTTTACCGGAATGGGAGACTAATATTGATGGTAATGGTTGGTGTGATTATTTTGGTTTAAATCTTATAAAAAATGTAGAAGTCGAAATTGGTGGACAACGTATTGATAAACATTATAGTGAATGGCTATATGTCTGGAATGAGTTAACACAATGTCATGGTAAAAAACTAGGATATGATGAAATGGTTGGTGCATCAGTAATTTCTATCGATAATACAGTACCTGCTACAACACTATATATACCTCTTGAATTTTGGTTTTGCCGTAATCCTGGATTAGCATTACCTTTAATTGCATTACAATATCATGAAGTTAAACTAAATATAGAATTAAATGATAAATCTAAATGTGTAGATATAGGAGAAGTTGCTAATGCCAATGTACCTAATTTAACTAGTGCTATTCTTTATGTTGACTATATTTATTTAGATACAGATGAACGCCGTCGTTTTGCACAAGTATCTCATGAATATTTAATTGAACAACTTCAATTTACAGGAGATGAAATAGTTACTGCAGGACAGAATAAAATTAAATTAAATCTAAATCATCCTGTAAAAGAATTAGTTTGGGTAACACGTAGTTCTGAGGCCGAAACTAATAATAGATATTTTGATTTTACTCAATTAAATGGAAATCCTAATCCTACATTAAAAGCACTTCTTCAATTAAACGGCCATGATCGTTTTTCTGAACGTAATGGTTCATACTTTGATTTAGTACAACCTTATCAGCATCATACAAATGTACCCGAATATCGCGGTATTAATGTTTATTCCTTTGCACTAAAACCAGAAGAACATCAACCTTCAGGTACTTGTAATTTTTCAAGAATAGATAATGCTACACTTTCATTAAATATAAATGATGCTACTAATACTACTCTTGGTGGTACTACTGGTGCTACACTTATTACTAAAGTATTTGCAGTTAATTATAATGTATTACGTATTATGAGTGGTATGGGTGGCCTTGCATATTCAAATTAGAATATATTATTTAATATTTTCTAAATATAAAAATATTAATTAAATTATAATAATAATGATAAAAGAAGGAGGTATTTTTTCTAAATTATCACCAACTACGAGAGCATTGTTGTTTTATTGTATTTGTATTTGGGTTAGACTATCAATTATTTTATTTGTTTATAAATATTCAAATAATAGAAAACTTATATGTATATTAATATTAGCATCATTATTAAGTGTTTATTTAAATTTTAGTAAATTAAATAAAAAAGTATGGTGGAATAGATATATTCATGGTGTAAACTCATTATTATTATTTATAATAAGTATTTTAGCACTATTTAATTTTGTTAATAGTAAATTTATAAGTTTAATATTATTATGGGATTTATTATTTGGAATATTATATTCATTTTATAAAAAACCATTTATTTTTTGAATCATGAATAATAAAATTTAGCATATTAGTATTAGATAATTTTTTTTTATTTTTATTTTTATTTTTAATTAAAATATTTAATATTATTAAAAATAATATTATAGAGATGCCGTCGCGAAGAAAACCTGTTTCGAATGCCGAAAAAAAGAGACAGCGAGAAGAAGCAGAAGCTGCTGCAGCTGCCAGTGCACAAGCTAGAGCCAGAGCTGCCAGTACACACACTAGAGATAGAGCTGCTAGTGCACAGACTAGAGCCAGAACACAAGCACAGACTAGAGCTAGAGCTGATAGTACACAAGCTAGAGCTAGAGCTGCTAGTACACAGACTAGACCCAGAACACAAGCACAGACTAGAGATAGAGCTGCCAGTGCACAAGCT
>JACCDX011776565.1_pt1 | contig 36677 bp, 27 predicted proteins | sample 7449681 | NCBI WGS metagenome assembly JACCDX01 (sample SAMN15323450, study PRJNA562643) | freshwater metagenome | isolation source: river surface water | place: USA:Blue River Watershed | collected 2017-08-18
AACCAGCGCGTCTTGGCCGCCCGATAGTCGGGTTCCGGCCACGCGAACCAGGGCGCGGGTCGGGCGAGGCAGGTGACCCGGAAGATTCCCTCCGGCAACGTGCGTCCGGGACCGAAGTCGAAGTTGTTCGGCAGGCAGATCACCCCGCTGCGCACATCGACCTCGGATTCGGGACAGGCGTAGTCGAAGCGCGGCGAGTCGTTGAAGAAGACGATGGTGTCGTCGCCCCAGCCGAGCGCCGCCGGTTGGCGCCGGAGGATCGTGATCGTCTCCACGAAGGAATGACGCCCCGCCGTCACGTCGTCGCGCACGCTCCCCTGCCCCGCCCCGTCGTCCGTCGACGCGAGCAGTCGGCCGGTTTCCGGCGCGCCGATCGACGACAGCACGTGGTCCGCGGTGATCTCCGCGCCGTCGTCGAGCACGAGCGCGGCCGCGCGGCCCGCGCGAACGACGATGCGGCGGACCCCGCACTTCATCCGGCGCTCACCGCCGGCGGCGCGATATTTGTCCAGCAGCACCCGCAGCACCACTCGCACCCCGTCCAGGGGCCGGGCGAAACCCTCGAGGAACAGCGCCTTGAACATGATCACGAACTGGCCGAACTCCATGTCGTGTTCGGAGGCGCTGCCGTAATACATGACCGGGCAAAAAAGCATGTCCTCCAGCAACGGATCGGCGATGTGGCGACGGACGATGGCGCGCGCGGACTCCGGGGCCGCCGAAAGCGAGACGTCGTCGTAGGTGCGGACCAACGCGACCAGGCGGCGGAAACCGTCGATTTCCGTCGGAAATCGGGTCGCAACTTCCGCCTCCAGCACCGCGAAGTCGTTCGTGAAACGCAACGAAAGCTCCCCCGCCGGCCCGAAGGCGACCCGCGACTGCTTCTGCTCGCAGAGGGCGAATTCGTCGCGGTCGATGCGCAGCTGGCGGAGCAGCTTCGTGAGCGGCGTCCCCTTCACGCCGGGCTTCACGAAATTGGTCATGGCGTGGAGCCCGACGTCGAACTTCCGGCCGGCCGTGCTGTAGAATCCGTTCAGTCCGCCCACGGCATTGTGCCGCTCGAAGATGCAGACCCGCTTGCCGAAGTGCGCGAGCCGGATGCCGGCGGCGAGCCCGGACATCCCGGCCCCGATGATCGCGACATCGTAATGGGAGCGGGTGTTCATGCGGACCCAACAAAAAGGCCGGGAGCGAGGTCCCGGCCGGCGAAAAGGAGCGGTGCCCGACTCAACCCTTGGACGCCAACGCGTTGAATTTCGGCGTCAGGTAGTCCGCGCAGCTGTCGAGCGAAGCGAGCTGCATGTAGTCCGCCTCGGGCACCTCGATGCCGTGGCGTTTGCGCAGTTCCATCACGATATCGAGAAAGTCCATGCTATCGAGCTGAAGCTGGTCGCGGAGGCGGACGTCGGGTTTGACGTTGGCCAGATCCTCATCGGGCGCGATGTCCGCGATGATATCGAGCACCACCTGCTTGCATTCGTCTTTGGTCATAGTCAGAGGGCGCGGAATTAGGGGAGAAAGCGTCGAACAATCAACGTGGAATTTATCCCGAGCATGCCGAAGGAATTGTTGAGGATCGTGTCCACTTTCGCGACCGACCGGGGTTGGTTCAGCACCAGTCCCGGCAGCGCGCACTGCGGATCGAGGTCGTCGACGTTGATCGTCGGATGCACGATGCGGTCGTCGAAGGACGGCAGATTGCCGGCCAGCTCAAGCGCCCCGGCCGCGCCCATCGCGTGACCGATGAAGCTCTTGGTGTTGTTGATGTGGGTGTCGGGGCAGCCTTCCCCGAACACGGCACGGATCGCCTCGCACTCCTGGATGTCGCCGAGCGGGGTGGCGGTGGCGTGGGTGTTGACGATGTGGATGTCCGCGGGATTCAGCCCGCCGCGCCGGAGCGCGGCCCGCACGCACTCGGCCTGGCGGGTCGGATTCGGCAGCACGTAGTCGCTCGCGTCGCTGTTCACGTGATAGCCGGAAATCTCCCCGTAGATCTTGGCCCCGCGGGCCAGCGCGTCGTCGAGTCGCTCCAGCGTGTAGAGGCAGCCGCCTTCGGAGATCACGATGCCGTTGCGGGCCTTGTCGAACGGCCGCGACGCCTTGGCCGGGTCCGCGTGGGTCGCGAGCGCGTTTTGCGATTTGAAACCGGCGAAGATGCCGAAGGTATGGATGCTTGCGCTGACGCCGCCGCCGATCGCAAAGTCGACCTCGCCGAGGCGCAGCATCTGGGCCGCATGAACCAGCCCCATGTTGCCGGCCGCGCAGGCGGCACCGATGGTGTAGGCGGGGCCGGTCGTGCCGAGATTCAACGATGTCTCGCCGGCGGGGTTGTTGGCGACGGTCCGCGGGTTGTGGTAGTGGGACCAGAACTTGGTGTCGTAGTTAAACTTCGAGATATTGTAGATCTCGTTCTCGGTCTCGACGTTGCCGTGCTCCGTGCAGCCGATGTAGATGCCGACCCGATCCTTGGGCAGGGCCTCGAGGTTTACGCCGCTGTCGGTCAAAGCTTCGCGGGCGCAGTAGATCGAAATGCTGCCGGCACGGGTGCCGACCCGGACCTCCTTCTTCTTCTGATACTTGAGGGGATCGTAATGGCAGACCCCGGCCAGCTGGGGGCCCATGTAGCGGATCTCCATCCGCTCGATCCCCGCCACCCCCGCCAGCAGGTTGCGGCGAAACTCCGGCAGGGTGTTGCCGTTGGGTGCCGTCAGACCGACTCCGGTGATCACGATACGTGCTGGCTGAAGCTGCTTCATTCGATGGAAACCGAAATCGCTAGCCAGCGTCCGGTCGAAAGCAATACAAGCCTCGCTCGATATGAACGTCCTCGTCGTCGGCGGAGCTGGATACATCGGCAGCCATTGCGTGCGCCAACTCGTTGCGGCCGGCCATCGGCCCGTCGTGCTGGATAATCTGGTCTACGGCCATCGTGCCGCCGTGGCCCCCGGAATCCCGCTTCACGTGGGCGATCTCGGCGACGAGACCTTCGTCGGCAAGGTCTTGCGCGAGGAGCGGATCGAACTGGTGATGCACTTCGCCGCCTATTGCTTTGTGGGCGAGTCGGTCACGGCACCGCTGAAATACTACTTCAACAATGTCGCCGCCACACTCCACCTCCTGAACGCGATGATCGGCGCCGGCGTGAAGAAATTCGTCTTCTCGTCCACCTGCGCGACCTTCGGCGTGCCGGCCTCGCTGCCGATCCACGAAAATCTCCCGCAGGCGCCGATCAATCCTTACGGCCAGACCAAGCTCGACATTGAAAACGCGCTCAAAGCGCTCGCCGTTGCCCATGGGCTGAGTTTCTCGGTGTTCCGCTACTTCAATGCCGCCGGCGCGGCCGAAGACGGCGCCATCGGCGAAGATCACCAGCCGGAAACCCACCTCATCCCGCTCGCGATCGACGTCGCGGTGGGCAAGCGTCCCCACCTCCAGCTGTTCGGCACCGACTACCCGACGCCGGATGGCACCTGTCTGCGCGACTACGTGCACGTCGACGACCTCAGCCGGGCGCACATCGCGGTGTTTGACCGCCTCTCCGTGCCGGGTGCGCAGCATTTCTACAACCTCGGCACCGGCACCCCGACCTCGAATCGCGCGGTGATCCGCGCCGTCGAAAAGGTGGTCGGCAAGCCCGTCACCGTCGTCGAAGGTCCCCGTCGCCCCGGCGATCCGCCCGCGCTCTTCGCCGATTCCGCCAAGGCGATCGCCGAGCTCGGCTGGAAGGTGAAGTTCCCCGACATCGAGTCCATCGTCGCCACCGCCTGGCGGTGGCATGCCGCGCGGCCGCGCGGTTACGCCGACCGCTGATAGCCCGGGGCGCTTCCCGCCCGACCGCGGCCCGGCGCCGCTTCGAATTCTCCCCCCGCCCGACCCGTTCCGATGATGCGTCCTTCGTTTTCCTTCCGCACCCGCAAGCCGATCATCGGGATGATCCATGTCGGCGCCCTGCCCGGAGCGCCGGCGGCGCGGCAGCCGATGCGCACGCTCGAAGCCAAAGCCCTCGCGGAGGCGCGCATCTATGCCGAGGCCGGACTCGACGGCATCATGCTGGAAAACATGCATGACACCCCGTATCAGCGCGGCGCGGTCGGCCCCGAGATCGTCGCGGCCCTCGCCGTCATCGCGCGGGCCGTCAAGGCGAGCGTGCCGCTCCCGTGCGGACTGCAGATTCTCGCCGCCGCGAACCGCGAGGCCCTGGCCGTCGCGCACGCCGCGGGACTCGACTTCATCCGGGCCGAAGGCTTCGCGTTCGCCCATGTGGCCGACGAAGGCCTGATCGAATCCTGCGCCGCGGACCTGCTGCGTTACCGGCGGGCGATCGGCGCGGATCGGGTCGCCGTCTGGGCCGACGTCAAAAAAAAGCACAGTTCGCACGCGCTGACCGCGGACGTCGGGATCGGCGAGACCGCTCACGCCGTCGAATTCATGCGGGGCGACGCCGTGATCGTGACCGGATCGGTGACCGGCGATGCGCCGAAACCGGAGGATGTCCGCCAGGTCAAGGTCGCCACCCGCCTGCCGGTGCTGCTCGGCTCCGGCATCACCGCCGCCAATGCGGCGGCCTTCCTGGCGGAAGCGGACGGAGCGATTGTCGGCTCGGATTTCAAAACCGGCGGCCGCTGGGACGCCGCCGTCGACCCACGGCGCGTGCACCGCTTCATGGCGACGGTGCGGGCGCGAGTCTAGTTCCGGGTCCGGCTGCAAGCCCGAAAACTACCGAAAATCCGGTAGTTTGGGGGCGTGCGTTTCGCCCCGTATCGGTATCGTTATGCGGACGGAGGGCCGAGTCTAATGAAGCCGTCGGGCGGGTCCGGAAGGGGTTCTGGATCCGGCTAACCCCGATGTAGACTTGGCCCTCCGACCTTTTGGGGGCCTGGCGCTAGAGCCGGGGCACGGGCGGCTTGTTGGGCGCATCCCACGCGTTGGCGCCGGTCGCCTTCAGCCGCCGCCGGTAGACCTTGTCCACGCAACTGGCGTAGAGAACGTCGAAGTTGGGCCCGCCGAAGACGAGGTTGGTGATCTTGCCGTTGGGCGTCGGGATGATCGCGTTCACCCGGCCCGGCTGATCGCAGATCTGGATGCCGAGGCGGGTGGCGACGTAAAGCCGTCCCTCGCGATCGACCTTCAGGCCGTCGGCGAAACTCATGTCTTCGGTATCCGGTTCCTGGAGATGGTAGTAGCGCTGCTTGTGCGCCAGCGTGCCGTCGGCCTGGATCACGTAGCTGTAAACCCAGTGCGAGCGGTAATCCGCCACGTAGAGCAGCGACTGGTCGGGCGAAAGCGCGATGCCGTTGGCGAAACGCACGCCCTGGTCGACGACCAGCTTCGTGCCGTCGGGCCGGATGAGCCAGACCTTGCTCCCCTCGTTGAACGGACTCGCGCCGCCCGGCGGATTCGTGACGTAGATGTTGCCGTTGCGGGCCACGACGAGGTCGTTGCCGGCGATCCCGTCCGCGATCACGGTGCCCTGCCCGGCGGTGTCGTAGGCCATGATCTGCTGTGAACCCGACGCGGCGGCATACAGCCGCCCGTCCGGACCGAATGCCTGACCGTTGGTGCGCTGGGTATTGTCGCGCGCCAGGCTGACCGTGCCGTCGAGCGCGATCTTGTAGGCCTTGGAGTTCGGGATGTCGGTGAAGAACACCTCTCCCTTCGCAGTGACCGCGGTGCCTTCGGTCAGGCGGTAGCCGTCCGCCACCAATTCCCACGATTCGCCGGGGATCAAGACGGCGGCCAGGACCGTGTTTTTGGTCGGCGCCGCGGAGGTCACCGGCGCCGGCCAGCCGCTCCACAGCCACTTGATGGCGTCCGGGAAAACCGCGGTGCCATGGCGGGCGTTGTGACCGCCCTCGCCCCAGACGTGGCGCACATCGTAGCCGGAGAAGACGAGGGCACGCTGCAGGGTCTGGTTCGCCATCCACCAGTCGCCCGCGTAGATGTTGTTGTCGTTCGAGCCGTCGACCAGGAACACGCGGATCGGCTTCGGTTCGTATTTGCGGACCAGCGAATGGTAGCGGTCGCCGCCCCGGATGCCGACGAAGGTGCCGACATTGCTGAAGACCCGGGTGAATGCGTCCGGTCGCTCCCAGGCCGCGGTGAACGCCGCGATCGCGCCGCTGCTCGACCCGCCGATCGCGCGGTCGTTGCCCGCCCGCGAGAGCCTGATCGCGCGGCCGTCCGTCGTGGACTTGGTTTCGACCGCCGGGAGCAATTCCTCCAGCAGGAACCGGGCATAGGCGTCGCCGAGACCATCGTATTCGTAGCTCCGGTTGTATCGGTCGAGAGCGGCACCCGGTTGGGCCGCCTTCACCACGCCGGGCCGGACAAACACGCCGATCGTGACCGGCATATCCCCGCGGGCGATCAGGTTGTCGAATACCGTCGGCGCACCCCACTGAAGCCCGTCCTGATTCACATAGACGCAGGCGGGCTTCGTGCCGTCGTATTGGCGCGGCACGTAGACGGTCACCTCCCGCGTGGTGCCGGGAAAGATTTTCGATCCGGCAAACTCGAACTTGAACTGTTCCCCCTTCGGCACGCCCGGACGGGCGATGGAATCGGGATGGGCGGGGTATTCGTCGGCGGCGCCGACCGGCCGGATCGCGGCGAACGGGGCGAGCACGGCGAGCGCGAGAACAAGCGCGCGGCGGGGATAGCGTGGGGACATAAGGGGTGGTGCGGACCGTCAGCGGCCGCCAAAAACGGTTTCGTCGACGAGCATTTTTTCGGGATACGACACGATGCCGCGCATCAGGACGTCGCCGTCGAACGCTTCGTGCCGCACGTCCCGCAGGCGCACCGCCTGGTCGAGCCGCTCCGGCCGCATGCCGCTGAGGATCGACTTGGCCTTGTCGTCCGCGAGCAGCAGCGGCGCGTGATAGACGAACAGGTAGTCGAGTTGCCGGGCGCGGATCAACTCGCTGATCAGCTGCGCGCCGCCCTCGATGTAGACCCCGGCGATCCGCTCTTCGAAACACCGGCGCCGGAAATCCGCGATCGGCACCCGTTGGGTCGCGGACTCGAAGGTCCAGACTTTGATGCCCATGTCGCGCAGTTTGCGCACGTAGCCCAGCCCGCCGTGGGGCGTGGTCACGACGATCGTGCGCTCCCGAAACTCGTCGGTGAAAAGTGCCGGCAGATTCTTGTCCACCACCGTGCGGAGCAGGCCGTCGAATACGAAACGCCACGGACTCCATTCCGGGCGGTCGGGTTGGCGGGCCGTCAGCCGGGGATTGTCCTTCAGGACCGTCATTGCGCCGACGCCGATGCTGGGAAAAAGCCGCCGCCAGCGATGCACGTCGTCCCGCGAGGCTTCGTTGGTGATCCAGCGTGACTCGCCGGTGCGGCAGGCTAGCTTGCCGTCGAGGCTCGAGCCGACCTTCGCCGCGATCAACGGGGACTTCTGCGTGATCCAGTGGTTGAAGATCAGATTGAGATCGGTGCATTCCCGTTCGAGCACTCCCGTGACGACTTCGATCCCCGCCGCCCGCAACACCGCATAGCCTTGCCCGGCATGGGCGGGATTGGGATCGGTGGCTCCGACCACGACGCGCTTGATGCCCGACGCGATGATCGCGTCGGTGCACGCGCCGGTCCGGCCGTGGGTGCAGCACGGTTCGAGGGTGACATAGAGCGTGGCGCCGGCCCGCGGCGCTTTGCCGCGATTCAACAGCGCCAGGCGCTCCGCATGCGGGCCGCCGTCGGGCGACGTGGCCCCTTCGGCCACGACCTGGCCGTCCTCGACGATCAACGCGCCGACCATCGGGTTGGGGTGGGTCGTGCCCCAGACGCTGTGCGCGAGGCCCAGGGCCCGGCGCATGAAGAGTTCATCCTGCTCTCGAGTAACCATGGGGAGGGAAGACGGTGTCCTGCCCGAGGCCGCGGCGGCCCGCAACGAATCTCTCGGCCAGCTCTGTCATCGGCCCAGCCGCGCCATGACCTCGCCCAGCAAATAAATCGAACCCGTGACGACCACGACGTCGTCGCCCCCCCCGATCGCGCAGCGGTCGGGCGCCGGAAACAACTCCGCCACCGTCGAAGCGCGGACCGCCCCCGGGAAGTCGGCCGGCACCAACGCCGCCAGTTCCTCGTGCGAACAGGCCCGGGGCTGCGCGGGCACGACCAGATGGATCGACGCGGCGTGGCGCGCAATCGTGGCCAGCAACGGCTGGGCCCGCGCCGCCCCCAGCGCGCCCGTGATCACGATCGGCGCGCGTCCCGTCTCTTCGCGCAGGAGCCGGAGATTGGCGTCCAGCACCTGTGCACCCTCGGGGTTGTGGGACGCGTCGAGGATGGCGAGCCGCCCCCCGAGCTGGATCCGTTGCCAACGCCCCGGCCAGTCCACGTGGGCGAGCCCCTGCCCGATGGCCTGCGGGGTGACGCGCCAGCGAGGCGCCAATGCCCGCGCGGCCAGAGTCGCCGTCGCGGCGTTCCAGCGCTGGTAGTCGCCCTCAAGGTTCGTGTGCGGATAGCCGGCAAGATCGTCACCGAAAACCTCCGTGACGGAGTGCACCGGCGCGCTTCGCTCGGCCGCGATTCGGCGTATGACTCCCGCGGCTTCGGCGGGCATTCGCCCCAGCACAACCGGGCGGCCCGGTTTGATCACGCCCGCCTTCTCGGCGGCGATGGCACCCAGGGTGTCGCCGAGAATCTCGCAATGATCCATCGCGATGGAGGTGATGACGCTCACCTCGGGTGCGACGATGTTGGTCGCATCCAGCCGGCCACCGAGCCCGACTTCGATCACGGCGATCTCGCAGGCCCGGCGCCGAAAATGGAGCAGGGCCATCGCCGTCATGAATTCAAAAAAACTCGGCGCGAGGTCCTGTTCGGCCAGCGCGAGGCGTTCCGCCGGCGGGCGCAATTCGGCGACAAAGGCGCAGATCTCCGCGTCGGTCAGGGCACGCCGGTCGACCTGCACCCGCTCGCCCACGTGGACCAGATGCGGCGAGGTGAACAGTCCGGTCCGCCAGCCCGCGGCATGCAGGATCGCGTCGAGCATCGCGGAGACGGACCCTTTTCCGTTGGTGCCGGCGACGTGCACGCACGGCAGGCCGGCTTCGGGATGGCCGAGTTCGGCCGCGAGCGCCCGCATCCGGTCGATGCCGAACTTCCTGCCCTGCGCTTTTTGGGCGAACAGGTAGTCCGCCGCCGCGCGGAACGCGGCCGGATCGGGCGTTCCCATGGAATGGACCGGCGGCTCAGTTCGCCCCGGCGGCGACGGGTGTGCGGCTTTTCTTCCGCAGGTGCAGCGCCGACAGGATTTCGTGCAGGCGCTCGCGCAACTCGAGCCGGCTGACGATCTGGTCGACCAGTCCGTGCTTCAGCAGGAATTCCGCCGTCTGGAAGCCCGCCGGCAACGTCTGCTTCGTCGTGTCCTTGATCACGCGCGCCCCGGCAAAGCCCACCAGGGCGCCCGGCTCCGCGATGATCACGTCGCCCAAGGTCGCGAAGCTGGCCGTCACGCCGCCCATCGTCGGGTGCGTGAGCACCGAGATGAAAGGCAGCCGGGCCTCCGCCAGGCGCCCGAGAGCGGCGCTGGTCTTGGCCATCTGCATCAGGGAATAGATCCCCTCCTGCATGCGGGCGCCGCCCGAGGCGCTGAAGATGATGCACGGCAGCTTGCGCTTCGCCGCCGTCTCGATGGCGCGGGTGATTTTCTCCCCGACGGCCGCACCCATCGCGCCGCCGCAGAAGCGGAAATCCATCACGGCCACCGAAACCTCGATGCCCAGGATCTTGCCCGTGCCGCAGACCACCGCCTCGGTGAGGCCGCTGTCCTTCTCGTAGCGCTTCAGCCGCTCGGGATAGGGCTGCGAGTCGACGAACTTGAGCGGATCGCTGGAGCGCAGGGCCGCGTCGGCTTCGACGAACGAGCCCTCGTCGAAAAGCTTCGCGATGCGCGCGCGGGCTCCGATCGGGAAATGGTGGCCGCTCTTCGGCACGACCATCTGGTTGTCCTCGACTTCCTTGTTGAAGACGATGTCCCCGGTGGCGGGGTCCTTGGTGTAGAGTCCCTTCGGAATATCCTTCTTCCGGGACTTGCGGACCGTGTAGGTCGGTTTGTCGAAATGCATGGACAATTCAGCCGTGGCCGAGCGTGACGACGTCGAGGTTCAGCGCACCCGCCCGCCGAAGCGTGCGTGCGCAACTGTTGAGGGTTGAGCCGGTCGTGAAGACGTCATCGACGAGAATGTAATGAAGCGCGGCAGTAAGGGTGGCGCCGCGGGCGAGTGCAAAGGCATTTTTGAGGTTCGCCATGCGCGTCCGGCGGTCAAAGGCCGTCTGGGTGTGGGTGTCGACCGCCCGGACCAGGAGTTGCTCCACCCGGGTGTTCCCTCCCGCCGCCGCGGCCAGCGCGCCGGCCAGCAGTTCCGATTGGTTGTAACCCCGCTCGCGGGCCCGCCGGGGATGCAGCGGCACCGGGATCAGGACGCCGTCCCGCACGGCGTCCGTCACATGGGGTGCGCGCCGGAAGATCTCCGTCATGTCCTCCAGGACATGCAGTCCGCGATGATACTTCAGCTCGATCACCAGCGCCCGGGCCGGTCCTTTGAACAATACCGCGGTCCGACCCTCGCGGTAGGCCGGTTCCAGGCCTTCGCATTTCGGACAGGCGCGATTCTCCTCCATTTCGCCAAAGAACGGATGCCCGCAGGTCGAACAGTGCGGCGGCTTCACGAAATCCAGCTGCGTCGCGCAGCGGCCGCACAGGTGGCGAAACCCGGCGAGCGGAGCCCCCGTCGCCGCGTCGGCCTCGACGATCGCCCGGCAATGCACGCACGTCGCGGGAAACACGACTCCGGCCATACCGCGGGCGAGCGTCCGGAAGGTCGACGGCATGGGACTCCTCAATAATAGACGCGCGTCAGGAACAATCCCTTCGCGGGCGCCGTCTGGATCGCCGCCGTCCGCTCGCGCCGGAGCAGCGCGCGGCTGATCTGGTCGACCGACAACCTGCCCTCGCCGGCCGACACGAGCGCACCGGCCAGGCTGCGGACCATTTTGTAGAGAAACCCGGGCGCTTCGGCCGTGATGCGGAGCATGCGGCCGCGTTGCGTGATCGCGAGGCGCCGCAGTTCGCGCGTCGTGTCCTCGCGTTCGGGGCCGTTCAGCGCCGTGAACGCACGGAAATCATGTCGCCCCACAAGCACTCCGGCGGCCGCGCGCATCGCCGCGAGGTCCAGCGGGCGAAACACCGGCCAGCAATACGGCCGCTTGAAGGGATCGGCATCCCCGAGGTGGACGTAGTAGTCGTAGCGCTTGCCCGTGGCGTTGAACCGGGCGTGGAAATCCGGCGCCGCCGCCCCCGCCGACTTGATCTGGATCGCCGGCGTCAGATTCGCGCGCATCGCGGCGAGCAGTTTCCCGGGGCCGTGGCGCCATGCGGCGTCGAAATGAAATACCTGGCGGTGCGCATGGACGCCGGCGTCCGTGCGACCGCTCGCATGGGTGCGGATCCGCGTCTTGAAGATTTCCGTCAGTCGCGCCTCCACCACGTCCTGGATCGCGGGGAGTTCCGCGTCGCCCGGCCCGTTTTCGCCGGTCTGGCTCTGCCAACCGGAAAACGGCGTGCCGTCGTAGGCGCACACACACCGCCACCGGATGCTGTCGCCGTCCGCGGTGCTCACGGTGCGTCCTCCCCGGCCGGCGGCGGCAACGGGATCTTCTGGTTGAGAAAATCCTGCAGAATCAGGGTCGCCGCGCGGGAGTCGATGATCCCGCTGGCGCGCACGTCGCGGCGCTTCGCTTTGGCGATGGTCGACTCCGCCTCGTAGCTCGTGAGGCGTTCGTCGACGAGGTGCACGGGCAGCGCGAAGGCGGCGCGCAATTTGGCGGCGAACGCATCGACCTCCTTCGCCTTGAAGCCCGGCGTATCGTCCATGTTGAGCGGATAGCCGACCACGAGGTCCGTGACCCGGCGCTGGCTGACCGTCGCCGCAAGTGCCGCCCAGCGGCGATCCTCCTCCGCCTCGGTCAGCGCGGGCAACGGCGTGGCGACGCCGAGGTCATCGCCGAAACTGAGCCCGATGCGGCGGGAACCGTAATCAATGCCGAGGCAGCGCATCGTTTGATTCCGGCATGACGGCCGCCCTTGGCGCAATTTCATTTGCGGCCCGCGCCGGGCCGGCTCTCCTTCGCGGCGATGGCGTCCCCTTCCCCGCTCAGTCCGGCCGAGCTCACCCGCTACAGTCGCCACATTTTGCTCGAACAGATCGGGGTGGCCGGCCAGCAGCGCCTGGCCGATGCCCGCGTTCTGGTCATCGGGGCCGGCGGCTTGGGCAGCCCCGTCGCCCTCTATCTCGCGGCTGCCGGCGTCGGCACCCTCGGCATCGCCGACTTTGATCGGGTGGAGCTGGCCAATCTGCAGCGCCAGCTGCTGCATACGGATGCGTCCGTCGGCTCCGCCAAGGTCGATTCGGCCGCCGCCCGGCTCCGGGCCGTGAATCCGCATGTCCGCGTCGTGACTCACCCCGATGGCGTCACCGCGGATAACGCCCGGGCGCTGTTCGCGGACTACGATGTCGTGGTGGATGGCACCGACAATTTTCCGTCCCGCTATCTGCACAACGACGCCGCCTGCCTCACGGGGCGCCCGCTCGTCTACGGCAGCGTCTACAAGTTTGAGGGCCAGGTCAGCGTATTCGATCCCGCACGCGGGGGCCCATGCTATCGCTGTCTGTTTCCCGAGCCGCCCCCGCCCGGCGCCGTGCCCGGCTGCGGTGAAGTCGGGGTCGTCGGCGCGCTCTGCGGCGTGATCGGCAGCCTGCAGGCGCTGGAAACGATCAAGCTCGTTGTCGGTTTCGGCGAACCGCTGCGAGGTCGCCTGTTGACCTACGACGCGCTTTCCCAGCGGATGACGACATTGGCGTTGCCGGCCCGGCCTGCCTGCGCGGCCTGCGGTCCGGCCAAAACCATCGCAGCGATCGACGCCGCCCGCTATGCCGCGGCCCCCTGCCCGCTGGTTCCCCCTATGCCTGAAACCGACTATCCGATCGAATTCTCGGTGCACGATGCGCACCAGGCGCTCGCCGCCGCACCGGAGACGACGCTGCTGATCGATGTTCGCGAACCGTTTGAGCTCGGGATCTGTCGGCTGCCCGCGGCCCGTCATATTCCCATGCGGCAGATTCCGGAGTCGGTCGACTCCCTGCCGCGCGACCGGCACCTGCTCATTCTTTGTCATGCCGGCGGCCGCAGTCGGCGGGTGACGGAGTTCCTGCGCAGCCGGGGGTATTCGGCGGTCACTAATATTGCGGGCGGGATCGATGCCTGGGCCGCGGAAATCGATCCGACTTTGGCCCGATATTGAGTAACGACCGCATCGCCCGTGCACGCCGGACGATTTGACCGACGGCTCCGGCTGATATTTTGGTTAGTATATAGGCCCACTCGGGCCTGCGCAGCTACCCGATATCCGCCGAAACTCCTCGCCCATGCCCGGCAGGCCGTCCGGTAAATACATAAAACGCTGACCCGAGTGGCGAAAACAAAAGTGCCCCGAGGCGTTCGCCGAGGCACGGGAGCGGTTCGCGAAGACGATTGAGGTCAGCGCTTCTTCACGAGGCCCAGCGCCTTCTTCACGTTCTGCACGCTGGGAACCGAGATTCCGACCGCCTTGGCGATTTCGGCGCCCGACTTACCGGCATCAACCAGCTTCTTTACCTGCGCGCGGATCTCGTCGGTGATCGGAACGCGGGCCTTGCGGCCGGATTTGCTCGCTGCCGCCTTGGCCTTGCCGGGCTTGCGTCCGCGCTTGGCCCCGACCGTGCCCGTCGCGGCCTTGAACGCAGCGAGAAATTCCGCCGGCGAGCCAAAGCCGAATTTCTCCGGGAGTGCCGCGAGTTCGGCGCTGCGCTCCGCCGCGATCGATTGCTCCAGCGAAGCGAGCTTCGCGCGGGCAACTTCCAGTTCTTTCAGTTTTTCGGTAACCATGGGAACCATAAGGCACCTGCCGCCCCAATATAGCAAGCGTGAATATTGCGCCTGCTATAAATTGCCGCCGGCAATAATCAGATGGTCATGGCGTGATATCCGCCATCCACCACGATCTCCGAGCCGGTGATAAAACCGCCGGCGGCATCGCTCGCCAGCAGCAACGTCGCGCCGATCAACTCTTTGGCCTCGCCGAAACGCTTCATCGGGGTGTGCCCGAGGATCGAGGCCACGCGTTCCGGGGACAGAATTTTGCGATTCTGCTCGGCCGGGAAGAATCCGGGGACGAGCGTGTTGACGCGCACCCGCTTCGGCGCCCATTCGCGGGCGAGGTTCTTCGACAGATTGTGCACCGCCGCCTTGGTCGCGGAATAGGTGAAGACACGCGACAGCGGCACGATGCCCGACATCGAGCCGAGATTGATGATCGAGCCGCCTTCGCCGCGGTCCACGAGGTATTTCCCGAAGATCTGGCAGCCGAGGAAGACCCCCTTGAGATTGATCTTCACGATCCGGTCGAACTCGTCTTCGCCGATGTCCGCGAACGGCGTCGCCGAATTCACGCCCGCGCCGTTGACCACGATATCGACGCGCCCGGAGCGCTTCAACACGGTGTCGAGCAGTTGCTGCAGCGCCGCCTTGTCGCTGGCTTCGGTCGAGACGAAATAGGCTTTGCCGCCGGCCGCCGCGATCCGATCCAGCCGCGGCTTCGCCTTCTCTTCGTTGCGTCCGACCAGCACGACTTCGGCGCCGGCGCCGGCCAGACCTTCCGCCATCGCGCCGCAAAGCTCACCGGTGCCGCCGATTACAACGGCAACTTTGCCCTGCAGCGAATAAAGGGACGCGAGATAATCGGAGGAGGTGCTCATGGAAAGAGGCGAACAAAGCGCGCCGCGCCCCCGGGAGGCAACGCGATTTATTACGGGTCCGTGTCGGCCGGATACGCCGGCAAACCGTGCCTTTCCGCAGGCCGGCGCCGCGCTCGCGCTTCGCGTCGGCCCCGCGGGTTACGGCGCTGCCCGCGGCCGCTCGGATTCGGTTCATCGATCCGGCAGCCGCGCGGGATCTATCGGCACGGCATCACCGCCATCCAGCTTGCGGCAGCCGGCGGGAATCCTTTAGTCCCCGTCATGGCCCGTATCCCGCTCGAGGACAATTTCAACGATGTCATCAACAAGGCCCAGCGCGGTCTCGCGATTTCCGATGCCGACCTCGCCAAGCGGGCCGAAGTGACCGAGGCCGATCTTGCGACGGTGAAGGACGGGAAGGCGATCGACGCCGTTATCCGCCGGGTGGCGCGCCACCTGAGGCTCTCACCCGATGCCCTCGAAGCGCTCGCCCACAAACGCTGGTATCCTCAATTGCCCGATTTTCCGAAGGGCTTCGCCGCTTTCAATACGCCTTGGAAGGACATGACGGTGAACAGCTACCTCGCGTGGGATCCGCGGGAGCGCGCGGCGGCGGTTTTCGACACCGGCGCCGATTGCGGCGAGATGCTGGATCTCATCGCCGCGGAGAAGCTCACCGTCCGCTATGTTTTTATCACCCACACCCATCCCGACCATATCGCCGCGCTCGACCGGCTTGTCGCGGCGACCAAAGCCGAGGTCTGGGCCAGCGAACTCGAGCCGGTGAATCATCCGGGGGCGAAGACCTTCAAGGAAAACGCCCACTTCCACGTCGGGTCGCTCGCGGTGAAAACCCTGTTCACGTTCGGGCATTCGCCCGGCATGACGACATTTTTCGTGACGGGACTCAGTTGGCCGGTGGCGTTTGTCGGCGACTCCCTCTTCGCCAGCTCGATGGGCGGAAGTGCGACGCACTTTGCCGACCAGGTGCGCAATAATCGCGAAAAAATCCTGACGCTTCCGCGCGATACCGTGATCGCAAGCGGACACGGTCCGCTGACCACGCTCGCGCAGGAAAAGCTCCACAACCCGTTTCTCGCGCGCTGAGCCCGCGGCCGCCGCGGATTCGCTGCGACGGAAAAATTGTTGAATTCCTCCTCCCCTCTTCACGTCCGAACCCCCGTCCTCCTCATGTCCGAAAAAATCGCCTTCGTCGGTGTTGGTCGTATGGGCGCCAATATGGCGCGCCGCCTCAAGGATTGCGGCTATGCCGTCACCGCCGTTCACGACGCCCACGCGCCGACCGCCCAGGCCCTCGCGGCCGAACTCGGGGCGATCGCCGCCCCCACGCTGGCGGCGGTCACCGCGGCCGCCGACGTCGTCTTCACCGTTGTCACGGACGATGCCGCACAGCTCGCCGTGTTTGCCCCGTCCGGCGATTCCCTGCTCGTCGGCGCAGCCGGGAAGACCTTTGTGAATTGCGCCACGCTTTCCCCGTCGACTCATGTCGAGGTGGAGCGTCGAGCCCGGAGTGCCGGTGCCGCCAGCCTGGAGGGCTGCATGGCCTCGTCGATCCCGCAGGCCCGCAACGGCACGCTCTACCTCATGTGCGGGGGCGACCGCGCGACATTCGATCGCGTCCAGCCGATCCTCGCCCGGTTGAGCACCGCTCTGCGTTACATCGGCGCCACCGGACAGGCCGCGCAGGTCAAGGCCCTCGTCAACATGGTCATGAATATCAACACGGCCGCGCTCGCCGAGGGCCTCGGTCTCGGCGCCGCGCTCGGTCTCGACCTCGATATGTTGCGGGAGGTTTTCCTCCAGACCGGCGCCAACTCGCAGGTGCTTAAAACCGACGGCGAGGACATGCAGAACCGCGCGCACGATTGCTTTTTCTCCGCCGCCCACGCGGCCAAGGATTCCACCATCGCCTGGACTCTCGGCGTGCAGGCCGGCCTCCGCCTGCCGCTCGCGGGCGCGACGAAGCAACAATATGACACCTTGGTGGCGCTCGGCCTCGGTCACCTCGACAAGAGCGCGGTCGCCGAACTCACGTTCAAAGGCCGCCACGCCTGAACCCGCTTCCGCGCGGCCCGAAGCCGCCCTCGTTCCCCTCATGCCCTCGCCCCTCCGACTTCTCCTCGCCCTGGTGGCGCCCTGCCTCGGCTTCCTCTGCGGCGCGGGGAGTGTGGCCGCGCAGGACGCGGCTCCGCTCAGTCCCGATCGGGTGACGTTCTACACGGAGCCCAACTACAAGGGCGAAGCGCTCGCGATCGAAGCCGGCGCCTCGGTCGAGAATCTCGACCGTCTCGCCCAGTCCGGCGGCAAATCGTGGGCGGGCGCGATCTCCTCGGTGCGCGTCGACGGCCAAGCCAAGGCGCTCGTCTACAGCGCCGCGGGCTTTCGCGGCGAACAACTCGAGATTACCCGGAGCATCGCCGACCTCTATTCCGCCCCCCGCAGCGGCCAGGCCGGCGCGACGTGGGACCGTTCGATCCTCGCGGTCAATGTCACCTCCCCTGCGCCGGTGGCTCCGGCCGTTCCGGCCCCGCGGCCGACACCGCGTGAGACCATTCCGGTGACCCCGCCGAGTCCGCCGCCGACGGTCGTGGTCGTGCCGCGGCCCGCTCCGCCGCCTCCGGCCGTCGTCGTCGTTCCTCCGCCCCCGCCGCCGCGCCGCGTGGTGGATCTCCGGGCCGTCGACGCCATGATCACGCAGGCCTTTCGCGAAGTGCTCCGCCGTCCGCCGGATCCGGCCGGCCTCCGGACCTACCGGGATCGGGTCATCAACGACGGTTGGACGGAACGCGACGTGATCCGGCAACTGCAACGCAGCGAGGAGGCCCGCGGCATCGACCCCACGACGGCGATCACGCAGATCTACCGCGAAGTCCTCGGCCGCGACCCGGATCCCAACGGCCTCGCCCACTACCGTTCCAAGTGGCGCGAAGGCTGGACCCAGGGCCAGATCCGCGACGATCTGCGCCGCAGTCACGAGGGCCGGGACACCTATATCCGCGCAGCCATCACCCGCGCTTACCGCGAGTTGCTCGGCCGCGACCCGGATCCCGCCGGCTACGCCACCTACGAACGCCTCATGCGCGAAAAAGGCATGACCGAACGCGAGCTGCGGGCGACGCTCATGAGCGGGGACGAGTATCGGCAACGGAAGCGCAAGCGTTGAACCCTCCGGGGCCGCGGCGCGCATCGCGTCGCCCCACGGCGGAGTTCGTCGGACCGTCGCTCGTCGCGCCCCGATCCCGCCAAGCCGGCGCCGGACTCAATCGTCCTCGACCTCGTTCTTCTCGGCGACCGCCCACTTCGGCTGGTGCTCGGCCCGATACTCCGCCGATGCATTCCCGCCGCCGCGGCTGCCGCGCACCTCGTCCTTCACCTTGCCGACGAGGTCGAAATAGATCGGGCAGCCCTTGAGATCGAGCTCCTCGACCAGCCCCGCCTCGAGGTAGCGCCGGTATTGTTCGGAGAGCTTTTCCTCGCGATTGCAGAACAGCTTGATCCGGAACGGGCGGGTGCCGGTCTGGGTCGCGTAGTAAATGCGGAACCGCTTGCCGCCGATCGCCGGGGGCGGATTGCGTTCCGCCAGAAACCCGAGGATGTCGTTCAATTTCGCGGTCGGGATCTTCTTGTCGAGGGTGCGGTTCAGTTTCACCGCCGCGTTGAGCATGCGGTCGACCTCGAAGCCGCTCATCGCCGAAACGAAGATCAACGGGGAGCCGGGAGTGAAAAACAGCCGGTCGAACAGGGCCTTCTCATACTTCTCGCGGAAGTCGCGCTCGCTCTTGTAGGGCGCGAAACCGCCCGCCTTTTTGAACCCCGCCTGCACGAGGTCCCACTTGTTGACCACGACGACGATCGGTTTGCCTTCCTTGATCGCCTCGCCGGCGATGGCCTTGTCCTGCTGCGTCACCCCGTCGAGCGCGTCGAGCACCAGGAAGACCACGTCGGTCTGCTTGATCGCGTCGAGCGAGCGCAGGCGCGAAAAATACTCCACGGGAGACGCCAGCTTCGTGGCCGCCTTGATGCCCGCCGTGTCGATCAGGCGGAAGGGATAGGTCTTGCCGTCGCGCCCCACGAATTCGAAGGGCAGCTCGATCGCGTCGCGGGTCGTGCCCGGGACGTCGCTGACGATCAGGCGGTCGCTTTTCAGCAGGCGGTTGCTCAGCGAGGACTTGCCGACGTTGGGCCGGCCGATGAAGCACACGCACAGCGGATCCGCCGCGGTCTTGGTCGCCGGCTCCGCCGCAACGGGCGCGGGTCCGAGCGCCTCGAGGATCGCGGCCCGCAATTCCGCCTCGCCGCGGCCGTGTTCGGCCGAGACGCGCAACGGCTCGCCGAGCCCGAGGCGGTAGGCCTCGTCGAGGGCGACTTTCTCGTCGCCGAAGTCCGCCTTGTTCACCACCAGACGCACGGTTTTGCCGCTCTTGCGCAGCGCCTGCGCGATCTTCTCGTCGAGCCCGCTGAGCCCGCTCAGGCCGTCGACGACAAACAGGATCAATCCGGCCGTCGCGATCGCGAAGTCCACCTGCTGCTCGGAGGCCTTGGTGAGGGCCGCCGGGGTGTCGACGCCCTTGTAGCCGAGGCCGCCGGTGTCGAGCAGCGTGTAGGCGCCGTCCGCGACCTCGGCCGAGATCACGTCGCGGGTGATGCCGGGCTGGTCGTGCACGATCGAAATGCGCTTGCGCGCGAGCCGGTTGAAGAGACGGCTCTTCCCGACGTTCGGTCGTCCGACGATGGCTACGATGCGATTCATGACCGCGGGTAGTGAAGGCGGCGCCAGCCTTGCGCGAGCTTGAAAACAGCCGGGCGGTCCGGGCCGGGGCGCCGGCCCGGCGGATCGCCTGCGGCCGCGCGACCGCGGCTCCCCTTACTCCTGCTTTTTCTTCTTTCCCGCTGCCGGGGCCGGCGGCTTGGCCCGATCCGGGTCGCTGAGCAACCGCGGCGTGCCGAACACGGTGCCCTGGTCGCCGGTGCTTTTCATCCAGGCGTCCACTTCCCCGCGCAACGCGGCGAGACGGGCCGCGTGGGCGGGATCCGCCGCGAGGTTGCGCTGCTCCAGCGGGTCGGCGGTCAGGTCGTAGAGTTCCTCGGCGGGTCGCTCGTGGTAGCGGCGGATCAGCGCCGCCGCCGCCGGGTCCGTCTTGGCGCGCTCCTCCCAGCTGCCGAAATACGCGCCGGCGTCGGGCGAACGCCCGATGTCGACATGGGTCGAGTAGTAGAATTCCGGATGCAGGTTGCGGATGTATTTCCAGTCGCCGGTGCGCACGCTGCGGATCGGATAGATGTTCATCCGTCCGTCGCTGCTGTGGGTCGTGAAGATCCGGTCGCGGTGCGCCGGCCGTTGGCCGCGCAGCACGGCCGCGAACGACCGGCCGTCGATCCCCGCGGGCGCCGGCCCGCCGGCCACCTCCACCAGCGTGGGCAGGATGTCGATCCAGCTCACCATCGCCGCCGTGCGCGTCGCGGGACGCACCTGCCCGGGCCAGACCACGATCATCGGCGTGCGGATGCCGCCGTCGTAGAGGCTCCATTTGCCGAAGGGCCACTGCGCGCCGTGATCGGAGGTGGTGAGGAAAAAGGTCCGCTCGCCGAGCACTTCGCGCGCGGCGTCGTAGACGGATCCCATGTCCGTGTCCATCTGGCCGATCGCCGCGTAATAGCGCGACCGGGCGGTGCGCGTGACGGGCGTGTCGACGTGGATCACCGGCACCCGGATGGTCGCCGGGTCGGGACCTTCGCTCGCCGCGGGCCAGGGCACGTGCGGCCAATTGGTGCCGACAAACAGGGCCAGCGGTTTGGTGCTCTTCCGCGCCCGCAGCCACTTCACCGCCTCCGGCACAGCCACGTCCTCGTGATACTTGTCGTAGGCGAAATGATCGAAGCCGTAATCGCCGGTGTGCTGGTAGTGCGAGACCTTGCCGAAACTCACGACTTCGTAGCCGAGTTCCTTCAGGTAGGCCGGCAGCTTCTTGATCTCCGCCTTCGGCTTGCTGTGGTTCGCCTCGGCGCCGTTGCGCGCCGGCACGAGGCCGGTCAGCAACGCCGCGCGGCTGGGCGCGCAACTCGGCGACGCCACGAACGCCCGGTCGAAGACCAGGCCGGCGCGCGCGATCCGGTCCATGTTGGGTGTCTTGACGTCGGGCGAGCCGTAGACGCCGGAGTCGAGCAGGCTGTGGTCGTCGGTCAGGAAAACGACGAGATTGGGCCGCGACGGCTGCGCCGCGGCGAGCGCGACGGATCCGAGGAAACCGAGCAGGGAAAACAGGCGGGCGATCATGGTGCGGGGATACGGGTGCGGTTGCGAACGTGGCCGGCGGCGGGGCCGGCCGCGACTCAGAAGGTGAAGGTCGTGTTGACGATGATTTGCCGCGGCTCGACCCGGCCCCAGTCGAGGACGCCGCCGCCGAGGCTCGCGCGCAGGGGCTCGACGCGTGCGTCGTCGAGGGCGTTGCGGACGTTGAGCTGCACCCGCCAACCGACGCTGCGGCCGCCGAAGACCTTCATCCGGCCCCCGTAGCCGGCCAGCAGGTCGACGGCCGTCTGGCCGTAGCCCCAGATCGGCCGGGTCACGTCGTCGCCCGTGCTCCCGTCGGGGTAGGCGCGTTGGTGGAAGCCGATCATCGCGCGGTCGAGCCAGCGCACGCCGCCGCCGAGGTTCAGGCCCCGCAGCGCGCCCTCGGCAATGCGGTAGTTGGAGAACAGGCTGGCGCGCCACTCGCGCTGCCGGAAACGCGGCAGGTTGTTCCGCAGCTGGCTGCGCACGATCTCGGTCGCGATTTCCTGGTCGTAGTATTGGCGCACGGTGCGGGGGTCGGTCGCGGTGATGGCGACATTGTCCCACCCGAGGCCGCCGAAGCCCTGCCAGACCGGCAGCCGGCGCGCGACCCAGGCGTTGAACTCCGCCGACTTGTTGAAGACCCGCGTGCGCTGCTGACCCACGGCGAGGCGCGCATCCCAGTTGCCCGTGAGTTTGGCGACCAGCGTGGCGTCGAGACCACGGCCGATCTTGTCCTCGACCGACCGATAAACGTCGCCGCGCGTCACGGGATCGAAGCCGTCGGCCGCGACCGCCGCGATGCCCGCCGGGCGGTCGGTGCCGCGCAGGCGCTGCTCCACCACCGCCGACGCCTGCCGGACCGCCTGGCCGTCGCCGATCAGGGCGTGCTGGTGTTCCTTGTAGAAATTAACCCGGAGCGACAGATCGTCCTGGCGCAGCGAAACGCGGAAGCCGAAGTCGTAGCCGTCGCTGAAAATACCGGGCAGCTGCCGGTTGTCCGGATCGAGGAAGCCGGGCGGCAGGGCCGTGTTGTTCGACTTGCTCGCGAAAACCGACAGCCAGCGCGCGGCATGCACCACGGCCCCGTAGGAATAGGTGGTGCCGTCGTCGTCGAGCGCCGGCGTCGAATCGAATCCGGCCTGCGCCAGCGGAACATACAAGCCCTGCCGGTCGCCGGCTGTGAGGCGGTCGCCCCGGACCAAGGCCGAGGGCGCGATGAGGTAGCTCTTGAATTGGTCGAGCCGCCGGCCGGCGAAGATATTCACGCGGTCGTCCCAGAAGAAACTCTGCAGCGCGAGCATGCCGGTCGTGATTTCCTTCCGGGAGCCGCCGGTCGCGGACGAGCGCCCCGCCGGGTGGCCGAACATCGTCGCCGAGAAGGTTTCCCCGCGCACGCTGTCGGTGAAGGTCCACGGGCCGTGGAAACCGTTGCCGCTGCCGCCGGGCAACGCCCGCGCGGTCAAATTGCCGCCCGCCGGGTCGAGGTAGTAGCGGTTGCGCACGAACCGGCTGTTGTTGAGCAGGTCGCCCGTGACGAACGACGGCGTGCCGAGAATCATCGCGCGCGAAGCCTGCGAGCGGTCCTCGTCGGTCCGCCGCGAAACCAGCCCCGCGATCCGATGGCGGCCCAGCAGGCGCGCCCGGCCCTCCAGCCGCTTGGCGGCATTGAATTCATACGACGCCGTGAGCCGCACCTCCTTGGTGAGATTGCGCACTTCCGTGCCCGTGGGGAAACTCTCGATGTAGAGCCGGCCGGCGTTCGGGTTGGCGGCGCTCTGCCGCGCCGTGGCCGTGCCGCCGGGCAGGAAGCGGTTCGGGTCGGCGAACAGATTGATCGACTCCGCGTTGTCGAACGGACCGCCCAGCAGCTCCGCCACGAGTTCGTGGTTGAAACCGAGCTCGACGAAAAGGTCGTCCGTCACGCGGTGCTCGACCGCCCCGCGCACCACGCGGCCGCCGAGCCGGTTCAGGCGCCCGCCGACGCGCACGTCGCGGTCCGTCGGGTAGATGGCATTGTCGGTCAGGCCGTAGTCGCGGGTGTCCGGCGCGCCGGCGAGCTGGTGCGGCCCGCGGGTGAGGCCGGATCCGTTCCAGACCAGCACGGAGGTGTCCGCGCCGCCGTAGGCCACCACGCGCAGGGCGTTGGTGTTGCGGTTGAGCAGCGGAAACGCCGCCGCCGTGATCGCGGCATTGCCGGCCGAATTGTCGTAGAGCGGGCGGCCGGCCGCGATCCACGGGCTCACGAAATCCTGCGCGAGGAAGTTGCTCGCGCCCGACGCGCTCTGCGCGACCTTCTCGAAACTCACCCGCACGGCGGTGCGCGGCGTGAATTTCCAGGTCGCCGCGCCGTGGATGCGCTGTTGCCGGTTGTAAGCATCCTCGACCGCGGCCCGGCCGGCGTGGTGGACGGCGGCGAAGCGGATCGCGAACTTCTGCGGCACAAGCGACCGGTTGAGGTCCACCGCGGTGCGGAAGGTGCCGAACTCGTCGCCCCGGAAAGAAACCTCGGTGCGGTTGCGGAAGAGCGCGCGCTTGGTGGAGACATCGATCGCGCCGCCGGCGTTGCCGAGGCCGAACAGGATCGATTGGGGGCCGTTCGCGATCGTCAGGCGCTCGACGTTGTAGAGGTCGCTCGGGAGATTGGTGGCGAAAAAGTCCGCCGAGGAGGTGATCGCGTCGAAGCCCCGGGCGCGCCCGCCGGCCCGGGTCGACGTGGTGCCGTTGTTGGGGCCGACGTTCTGCTCCGTCGGCCCGCCGTTGTTGGTGCTGAACGCGACCGCCTCGTCGATGCTGATCGCGGCGATGTCGTTGAGAAACTCCGGCGTCATCACGTCGATCTGCGCGGCGATGTCCCGCAGCGGCGTGTTGACGCGGCTGCCCGCGAGCGAGCTGGTCGCGACGTAGCCCTTTTCCGAGCCGGCCGTCGTCACGAAGGGCGACAGTTCGATCGTTTCGTCGGTCGCCGCCGGGCCCGCGCCTCCGCCCGGGGCGGTCTCGGGGCGCGGCGGCGCGGTCTGCGCGCGGAGCGAATGGGACGCGCCGCCCGACAGCGCGGCGAAGACGACAAAGGAGAGCAGGAATCGCGGGGAGGCCATGGGGGTGGGTTGCGTCCGGGTCCCGCCCGGCGCGCGGGACCACCGTGGGCGGCCGACGGTCGCGCGAGAAGCGCGCGCCTCACACATTCGCCTGACGAATTTGCACAACCGTGCCCGCGCGCGGCTATTTTTCCGCGGTCGCCGCCTTGGCCTTCTTCTGCCCGCCCTTGCGCGCGGCCGGCTGCGCCGGCGCATCGTAGTGCGGCGACGGCGTGTGCTCCCGCGCCATGATCGCGGCCAGCCGCCGCGCCTCCGCCGGATGCTCCGCGGCGACATTCCTCGTTTCCGCCGGATCCGCGTCCAGATCGTAGAGCTCGGGCGGGACGGCGGTGCCGGTGCGATAGGCCTTCCAGCGTCCGCTGCGCACGGCCTGCTGGAACGGCGCCGGCCCCTCGTAGATTTCCCAGTAGAGGGAATCGCGGACCGGAGTCGTGTTCGCGCCCTGCAGCACGGGCAGGAGCGACACCCCGTCGTTGGCCGGCGCCGCGACACCGGCGAGGGCCGCCGCGGTCGCCATGAGGTCCACGTGGCCGACGAGCGCGTCGCTGGTGCTGCCGGGCCGGATACGGGCCGGCCAGCGCGCGAGGAATGGCGCGCGGATCCCGCCTTCGTAGAGCGAGCGCTTCTCGCCGCGCAGGCCCGCGGTCGCGTTGAAGGTTTTCAATCCGGGGCCGGCGGCACCGTTGTCGCTGGTGAAGATCACGAGCGTGTTGTCGTCCACGCCCGCCGCCTTCAGCGCGGCCATGATGCGCCCGACCCCGGCATCCAGTCGCGCGATCATCGCGGCGTGGATTTGCACCGGCTCGGGCCACGGCCGGTCCGCGAATGCCGCGTGAGAGGGAATCTCGAACTTCGCGTGCGGCAGCGTCCAGGATGCATAGCAAAAGAACGGGCGCCGCGCCTTCGCCTGCGTTTCGATGAACCGCAGGGTCTCCGCCTCGATCAGATCGTGGGCATACTGCGGACCGGCGCCGCCGCGGTTGCCCGCGAGTTTCTCCCGCTCGCCGTTCCGCGTCAGCTCGTCCGGGAAATAGCTGTGGGCGTGCACCTGGTCGTAGTAGCCGTAGAAGAGGTCGAACCCCTGTTTCTCCGCCGCGCCCGTGGTGCCTTCGTTGCCGAGGCCCCATTTGCCGAAACCGCCCGTCGCGTAACCCGCCGCCTGCAGCATCCGCGGAACGGTCGGCGTGCCCGCCGCGAGGGCGAGCAGCCCGATCTTGCTCTGGTTCGCCCGCCGCAGCCCGTGCCCCGTGTGGAGACCCGTCATCAGCACGCAGCGCGTCGGCGCGCACACCGCGCTGCCGCTGTAGGCGCGCGTGAAACGCATGCCCTCGCGGGCGAGCCGGTCGATGTGCGGGGTCGGGATCGCGGTCCCGCCGTAGCACCCGAATTCCCCCAGACCCGAATCGTCGGCCAAAATGAAAACCAGGTTCGGGCGGGACGGCGTCTCCGCGCCGCGGACACTCGCCGCCATCGCCGCGAAGCCGCCAAGAAGCATGCGCGCCAGCAACCGGCGCAATCGGGGTAGGTGCATCGCGGCACCCTGCGGACCGGGCCGCGGGCGACAAGCCCAACGTGCGGCGTCGACAAGCCGCCGGTGCACAACCACGGTCGCCCGCATGCCCCTGCCCCGATTCGCGACGCTTTTCCTCGCCGCCGTGGCCGCGCTCACGGGCGCCTTTGCCGCCGACGCGACCGCCGATCGTCTCGCCCGTTTGTTGCGGCAATACCCGGCGGCCGATGCCAACGGCGACGGCGTGTTGTCCCTCGAGGAAGCCACCGCCCACGCCCGGCTCCTGCGTCAGGGCAAGAAGGCATCCGCTCCGGACGCCAACGCGCCGACGCAAAAGGAAAAGGGCCCGCCGAAACCCGCGCCCACCCACACCGACGTCGCCTACGGCCCCCATGCCCGGCATCGCCTCGACCTGTGGCTCGCCCAGAGCGCCGCCCCCGCGCCAGTCGTCGTCTACATCCACGGGGGCGGTTTCGTCAACGGCTCCAAATCCGGGGCGAGCGCCGAAATGATCCGGGGCTGCCTGGACGCCGGCGTCTCGTTCATGGCGATCAACTATCGCTTCCGCGACACGGCGCCGATCCAGGACATTCTCCGCGACTGCGCCCGATCCATCCAGTTCGTCCGCGCCCACGCCGGGACCTACAACCTCGATCCGAAGCGCATCGCCTCGTTCGGCGGCTCCGCCGGGGCGGGCAGTTCCCTCTGGCTCGCGTTTCACGCCGACCTCGCGGATCCGCAATCGCCCGATCCCGTCCTGCGCCAGTCCTCCCGGATCGTCGCCGCCGGCGCGCTCAACACCCAGGCGACCTACCACCTCGAGCGCTGGCCCGAGTTCATCGGCCCCTACAATCCCGACTGGAGCCGCCCCGGGGAAACCCTCGCCTTTTACGGGGCGAAGTCCGCGGCGGACGCCGACTCGCCCGCCTTCCGCGCGATCCGTGCCGATGTCGACATGCTGGCTCTCGTCTCGAAAGACGATCCGCCGGTGTTTCTCTATACCAGTCACGCGGACGGCGACACCGTCGACCGCGGACATTATCTGCACCACCCGCGCCATGCGCTGGCCGTCAAAGCGGCCTGCGACGCCGCGGGCGTGGATGCGACCGTTTGGTTCGCGCAACGCGAACCCCGGCTCACGGGCAGTTCCAACCGCGCCCTGCTGGACTTCCTGCTCCGACACCTGCGGGCCGCGGCGCGGTAACGCGGTTCCCGCGGCGGTCGGATTAGCCCGGACTCCCGCGGGCGCCGGAGGTGTTTTCCCTTTCGCTACCTATGGTCTCTCCCACCGCGGCCCCGCCCCCGGGCACGGTTGACAGGTAGCCGCGTGGTTACCAAAAACGCAGCGCCCTCATGACGTCGCCCCGCCGCCTCGCCGCGCTCGCCCTCAGCGCCATCGCCTCCGCCTGTGCGGCGGACGAAAAGGTCTCCTACAACGAGCATATCCGGCCCCTGCTCGCCAACAACTGCTTCGCCTGCCACGGAGTCGACGCCGCACACCGCAAGGGCAAGCTCCGGCTCGACACCTTCGAAGGCGCCACGGCCGAGCGCGACGGCGTCCGCGCCCTCGTGCCGGGCTCGCTCGAGAAATCCGAACTCTGGCAGCGGATCATCAGCCCGCACGACGACGAGATCATGCCCCCGCCCGAGGCGCACAAACCTCCGCTCACCGCCGAGCAGCGCGAGCACGTGCGGCGGTGGATTCTGCAGGGCGGCGAATACCAGCGGCACTGGTCGTTCGAGCCCGTCGCCCGCGTCGCCCTCCCGCCGGCCGCCGGCGGCGCCGCCGACCATCCGGTCGACCGTTTCATCGGGGCCAAGCTCGCGAGCCAGAAACTCAAGCTCTCCCCCGAAGCCCCGCGGGACGTCCTGTTCCGCCGCCTCACCCTCGATCTCACGGGCCTGCCGCCGACGCCCGAAGAAACCGACGCTTTCCTCGCCGACACCCAGCCGGGCGCCTACGACCGCGCCGTCGAACGCCTGCTGGCCTCGCCGCGTTACGGCGAACAATTCGGCCGGCACTGGCTCGATGCGGTGCGCTACGCCGACACCCACGGCCTCCACCTCGACAACATCCGCATGATCTGGCCCTACCGCGATTGGGTGGTCGCGGCTTTCAACCGGAACCTGCCTTTCGATCAGTTCACGATCGAGCAGCTCGCCGGCGACCTGCTTCCCGCCCCGCGCACCGACCAACTCGTCGCCTCCGGATTCAACCGCAACCACCTCACCACCTCGGAGGGCGGCGCCATCGAGGCCGAGGCCGAGATGCGCAACACCGCCGACCGCGTCGACACGACCATGGCTGTCTGGCAGGGGCTGACGGCCAACTGCGCCTCGTGTCACGACCACAAGTTCGATCCGATTTCCCAGCGCGAATACTACGCGCTCGGCGCGATTTTCAAGGGTCTCGCCGACCGCCCGTGGGACGGCAACGTCCGGCTTCCCGGCCCGATCGCGGTGATCGGCGACACCCCCGAGAAGCAACGCCGCATCGACCGGGTCGCGGCGGACGTGCAGCCGCTCGAGCAGGCCCTGACCGCCGCGGTGGAGCACGCGTTGGCCAACACGCACGAGTTGCTCACGCTGGCCAAGAAACCCATCGCCTACGAGGTGATCTGGGCGGACGACTCCGATGTCCTCGCGCCGCGGGATTTTCCGAACCCCGTCCGTGCCGGCACCTGGCGCGAAGGCGCGGACGTGCCGGTCGTATCCGGTCGGCGCGCCCTCCGGCTCGACGGCACCGTGGTGCGGCCGATCACGTTCACCACGGGTGACGTGACGCTCACGGTCCGCGGCGACGTGAAGGCCTTCGTCCATTTCCAACCCGATGCGGCGCGCCCGCCGCGCGCGATCAGCCTCGAGTTCGTTTCCGAGGAGAAGACACAGCGCGTGGTCTGGGGCGACCCGGCGGCCTTCGGCCCGGACGTCGCCCAGTCCGCCGTCCTCGCCGGTCCGCTGCCCGCGCCCGGAGCCTACGCCAAACTCGAGATCGCCGCGGTCGCCACCGGGATCAAGACGGGGAAGGCCTACACCGGCCTCCGCCTCGCGCAGAGCGACGGCGCCGGCTGGTGGGATCTCGTCGGCGCGGTGAACTCCACGCCCAGCGCAAGCGACGACCCGCTGCTATCCAGCGCCGCCTGGGCCTCCGGCCTGCGCAGCAACGCGCGCTTCGTCGAGGGCGTGCCCATCCGGCACGACATCAAGTTTCTCATCGGCCTCTCGCCGACCCAGCAGAACGAAGAGGAAAAAGCCCGCCTCGCCCGTTTTCATCGCGACTACATCTATGGACCGCTGCGGGGCGCCGTGGAGCGCGAGGCCCACGCGGTCCGCGCGCTGTTGTCCGAACAGATTCACCACGAGCTGTCTTATCCCGGCACGCTCATCTCCCGCGAACGCGCCGAACCGCTTCCGGCGCACGTCCTGATCCGCGGCCAATACGACAAGCCCGGCGAGCGCGTCGCCGCGGCTTTGCCCGCATTTCTGTCACCCCCGGAGAAGCCCGGTGCCCGGCTGACCCGCCTCGATCTGGCCCGCTGGCTCGTCGATGCGCGCAATCCGCTCACCGCCCGCGTCACCGTGAATCGCTTCTGGGCCCAACTCTTCGGTGCCGGCCTGGTGCGCACTCCCGGTGACTTCGGTGCCCAGGGCGAGGCGCCGACGCACCCTGCCCTGCTCGATTGGCTCGCCGGCGAGTTTGTCCGCTCGGGCTGGGACGTGAAAGCGCTCGTCCGCCTGCTCGTGACGTCGCGCACCTACCGCCAGTCCAGCGCGGCCTCGCCCGCGCTCGTCGAGCTCGATCCGGAAAACAAACTGCTCGCGCGGGCTTCCCGGCCGCGCCTCGACGCCGAGGTGCTGCGCGACCAGGCGCTGGCGATCGGCGCCTTGCTCGTCCCGCGGATCGGCGGTCCGCCCGTGCGCCCCTACCAACCGATCAACATCTGGGAGCCGGTCGCGTTCGGCGGCAGCAACACGAAGGTCTATGTGCAGGACAGCGGGCCCGCCCTTTACCGCCGGAGCATCTATTCGTTCTGGAAGCGCACCGCGCCGGCGCCGTCGATGTCCACCTTCGACGCCCCGTCGCGCGAGAATTTCTGCGTGGGCCGCGCCCGCTCGAATACCCCTCTGCAGGCGCTCGCCCTCATGAACGATGTGCAGCACTTCGAGGCCGCGCGCGGTTTCGCCGAGCGCCTGCTCAAACGCACGAGCACCGAGGAAGCTCGGCTCGACTACGCGTTTCGCTGCGTCACCGCCCGTCCGCCGACCGGTCCGGAGCGGGCCTTGCTGGCCGACAACCTCGCCGCCCATCGCGCGCACTTTGCCCGGAACCTCGATGCCGCCCAGCAGGCGATCGGCAACGGCGAATCGAAACCGGATCCCGCCTTGCCCGCCGGCGAAGTCGCCGCGTGGACCATGGTCGCCAACCTGCTGCTCAATCTCGACGAGGCCATCGTCCGCAACTGACCCATGAATCCCGCGCACGAATACCTGAACCACCTCACCCGCCGGCAATTCTTCGCCGGTGCCGGCCTCGCGATGGGTGGCGTCGCCCTCGATCTCCTGGCTCCCCGCCTGCGCGCCGCGGCGGCCGGCGCCGCCCGCCATCCCGCCCTCGAGGCGCGCATCCATCCGCCGCTCGCCGGCTTCCCGCACTTCGCCCCGAAGGCCAAGCGGATCATCTATCTCCACATGAACGGCGGGCCCTCGCAGCTCGACACGTTCGATTACAAGCCGCAGTTGCGGGAGCGGTTCGACCAGGACCTGCCCGACTCGATCCGCCAGGGGCAGCGCATCACCACGATGACGAGCGGCCAAACCCGGTTCCCGGTCGCCCCGAGCATTTTCAAGTTCGCCCAGCACGGCCATTCCGGCGCCTGGGTCAGCGACCTGCTCCCTTATACCTCCAGGATCGTCGACGAACTCGCCATCGTCCGCAGCGTCCACACCAACGCCATCAACCACGACCCGGCGTGCACGTTTTTGATGACCGGCAGCGAGATTCCGGGCCGCGCGAGTCTCGGTTCGTGGCTCAGCTACGGCCTCGGCAGCGAGAACAACGACCTGCCCGCCTTCGTGGTCCTCACGCCGAAATTCTCCCCGAAGGTCGCCGCCCAGGCGCTCTTCACCCGCATGTGGAGCAGCGGCTTCCTGCCGACGGCGCACACCGGCGTCGCGCTCCGGGCCCAGGGCGACCCCGTGCTCTTTCTGGAAAACCCCAACGGCGTCGACCGGACGGCGCGCCGGACCATGCTCGACGCGCTGGGCCAGTTCAACCGCCTCGCCCATGCGCGCTACGGCGACCCCGAGACCGTGACCCGCATCGCCCAATACGAGATGGCGTTCCGCATGCAGACGAGCGTGCCCGAGCTCACCGACTTCAGCACCGAGTCCGAGGCGACGCTCGATCTCTACGGCCCCGCGGTCAAGGAGCCCGGCTCCTTCGCCGCCAGCTGCCTGCTCGCGCGGCGGCTCGCCGAGCGCAACGTCCGCGTGGTCCAGATCAACCACCGCGGCTGGGACCAGCACGGCTCGCTCCCCGAGCACCTCAAGATCCAGTGCACGGATACGGACCGCGGCTGCTATGCCCTGATCGCCGACCTCAAGCAGCGCGGGCTGCTCGACGACACGCTCGTGGTGTGGGCCGGCGAATTCGGCCGCACCGTCTACTCGCAGGGCACGCTCACCAAGACCAACTACGGCCGCGACCATCATCCGCGGTGCTTCACGGTCTGGCTGGCCGGCGGCGGCATCAAGCCCGGCACCGTCTACGGCGAGACCGACGATTTTTCCTACAACATCGTGCGCGACCCGGTGAGCCTGCACGACCTCAACGCCACGCTCCTCCACTGCCTCGGCATCGATCACCTGAAGTTCTCCTACAAATCCCAGGGACTCGATGTCCGCCTCACGGGCGTGGAGCCCGCCCAGATCGTGCGCGGCATCCTTGCCTGATCGGGAGCCTTCGCCGCCGGCGAAGGCCACCGCTCTCCCTCGCCCGTCTTGGCCTGCACCCGCTGTGGCGGGTGCTTGGTTCGGTTGGCGGCGCTTCGCCTCCACTCCGCCGGCCCCCACCCCTTCCTTTCCCGTTCAATCATGAAACTCTCCCGCTCCGCCCTGCTGGCCGTGTTCCTGTTGGTCGCGCCGTTGCCGCTCTCGGCGGCATCCGCCGCCGCCCCGTCCAAATCTGCTGCCGCAACCACCGCCAAGGTGGCCGCCCCGAAGTCGCCCTACACTGTCGTCGCCTCCGCCGATCGCCCCGAGGCGGTCTATGCCCGCGGTGAGACCGTGACCTTTCGCATCCGCGTCGAACACGACGGCCGCCCGCTCACCGCGGGCGAGATCGAGTGGACGATCACGAAGGACGGCGTCGCCCCCACGCGCACCGGCCGGGCGTCGCTGCGGGAGGGACGTGCGGAAATCACGGGCAACCTCGACGAGCCGGGGTTTCTGCAATGCCGCGCAACCTTTCAACCGCCCGGCGGCGGCGCGAAACTGACCGCGTTGGCCGGAGCGGCCGTCGCGCCCAAGGACATCAAGCCGAGCCTCGGCGTGCCCGACGATTTCGACGCGTTCTGGTCCGCCCAGAAAGCCAGATTGGCCGCCGTGCCGATCAATGCACGGCTGACCCCGGTGAAATCCCCGAGCATCAAGGCCGAGGCCTTCGATCTGCAGGCGGACAGCGTCGGTGCGCCCGTCTCCGGCTACTATGCCCGACCGGTCGGCGCGAAACCGCGCAGTCTGCCCGCCGTGCTCACGGTCCACGGCGCCGGCGTGCGCAGCGCCGGCCTGGGCACCGCTGTCGGCTGGGCCGCGGAAGGCGCCCTCGCCGTCGATCTCAACGCGCATGGCCTGCCCAACGGCCGCGAGGCGGCGTTCTACTCCGCCCTCGCCGAGGGCGAACTGAAAAACTACCGCCGCGCCGGCCGTGAATCGCGCGAGACGATATACTTCCTCGGCATGTTCCTGCGTCTCGTCCGCGCGATCGATTTCCTCACCGCCCAGCCGGAGTGGGACGGCCGCACGGTCGTCGTCTCCGGCTCGAGCCAAGGCGGGGCCCAGGCCCTCGCCGCCGCCGGCATCGATCCGCGCGTCACGTTCTTCGCCGCCGGCGTCGCCGCCATGTGCGACCACACCGGCCCGGTCGTCGGCCGGATCGCCGGTTGGCCGAAGTTCATCGAAAGCGCCGAGAATCCCCCGCCGCCCGCCGTCGTCGCGGCCGTCCGTTATTTCGACGGCGTGAACTTCGCCTCGCGGGCCCGGGCTCCCGGCATTTTCACCGTCGGCTTCATCGACACGACCTGCCCTCCCACCACCGTTTACGCGGCGTTCAACGCCCTTTCGGCCCGGAAGGACATTTTCCACGACATCACGGCCGGCCACACCAACACGCCCGCCGCCACCGCCGCGATGCGCGACGCCGTGCGCGCCCATCTGAAGCGCTGAAACCCCGGTCGCCTCACGGCAGCGCGGCCAGCGCCGTCTCGATGTCCGGCGGCGACCACCAGACCGGCTTGCCGGCATCGGCGGCGATGACGCGGGCGGCGTTGTAGCCGCAAAGTCCCGTGACGTTGCCGCCCGGGTGCGTCGACCCGCCGCACAGGTAGAGTCCGGGCACCGGCGTGCGATAGGTTCCCGCCCCGGCGAAGGGGCGATTCCAGCCGATCTGCCCCTGCGCGAAAGAACCCACGAGCAGGTCTCCGCCCCGCATGTTCGGCAACTCCCGCTCGGTTTCGAGCGGCGATCGCGCGAAGGCATCGAGCACCGCGCCGCGCAAGTTTGGCGCGAATCGGCTCCAGGTCTCGAGCAGGTGGCGCCCGTGCGCCTCGCGTGCGCCGTCCCAGTTCAAGGCGTCGCCCCGGAGCGCGTAGGGCAGCTTTTCCCACAGAAAGGCGGTGTGGCGTCCGACCGGCGCCTGAGTCGGATCAAACAGCGAGGGACATGCGCCCCACGCCACTGTCTCGGGGATCCGCCCCTGCTCGTGCGCCGCCACGATGTCGTGAAACTGGCCGAAGCGCTCCAGGCCGACGATGAACATGAACGCGTGCTCCAACTCCGGTCGGCCGGCGGCGGCCGCCCAGCGCGGGGGCTCCGCGAGCGCCACATTCAGCGCAAACAGCGGCGCGAGCAGGTTGTAGCCGAACGCCTCGGCCCGGCCGCGCAGGTCGGCGGACACGGCGGAGGCCGGCAGCAGGTCCAGAAACGTCTGCTGCGGATTGAGCCCCGAGACCACCGCATCGGCCGTGATCTCCTCTCCGGTCTCCAGCCGCACGCCCGCGGCGCGGCCGTGGCGGAGGACAATTTCCCGCGGCGCCGCGGCGCACCGGATCTCACCGCCGTGCTCCCGCACATCCGCCACCAAGCCGCGCGCAAGATTCCCGCTCCCGCCCACGCACATCTGCGCCTTGCTCGGCGACGCCAACAGCGCGGGGATCGCGTGCCCGAAGCCCGGCAGCCGCAGATCGACCTCGCGCAGGCCGTTGAAAAACAGCAGCCCCGCCCGCACCGCGTCGTGCTCGAATTCCCGCGTGACGAACTCCAGCGGCGACCACGCCGACACCTCGAGCAGGCGGCGCCCCAGCGCGCTGCGTTCCAGCAACGCGCGGCGACGGGCCGGCTCGAGCGGAGGACACTGCGACTCCGGAATCAGGATTTTCTCCACGATCGGCCGGAACTCGTCGGTCCAGCGCCGCAGCGCCGCCGCATCGCGGGTCGAAAACTCCGCGAACGACGCCACGGTTCGCTCCGGATCCGTCCACCACTCGAGCGCGCGGCCATTGCGCAGCAGCATGGCGACATTCAGGTCCGGCTGCAGGTAGCGCACGCCGTGCCGCTCCATTTCCAGATCGCGAAACCACGGCATGCGCGTGATCGCCCGATGGAAGAAGGAGTGGGGATGGTGCAGGAAACCCGGGCGGCGCGGATTTTCCAGGGTGCGCAATCCGCCGCCGGGCACCGCCGCCCGATCGATCGCCAGGGTGCGCAGGCCGGCCCGGGCAAGATACGCCTGCGCCACGAGCGCGTTGTGGCCGGTGCCGAGGAAAACGAGGTCGTAGTGCGTCATGAAATTCAGCGCCGCGGCTTCACTTGCAGTCGCCGCAGCCGTCCGGGCGGCAGTTCGAAAGCGATCCGGCGCGCGGCCGGCGATACCGTGCACGCGCCTTCACCCGCGACCGAGCCGTCGCCCGCGATCAGCCGCCACCCATACTCGCCCGGCTCCAGCAACCAGAGGCTCGCCTCGACGGAGCGGGGCGCCGGCCCGAAGTGGAAGAGATCGGCGGCAAATTCGTCGCGACGACTGACCGCCACCCGCACCGCCAGGTCGCGCGGTTCGGTGTGCCAGCGCACGCCGTTGAGCGGGAAATTCTCCACCATGCCGGGATCGCCGGTCACCACCGAGTAGAGCAGCCGCGCATCCACCCGCCCGGCGCCGGCGGCGACCGCCTTCGGCCACGCCTGCGGAAACGCCAGCACCCGGTCCGTGTAGCGCACCTCGTCCGTGAACATCGCGCGGTTCACGCCGAGCGCGGCCGCGGTGGCGGCCAATTCGCCGGCCAGCGCGCGCTCATCCCCCGTCAGCAGGAATCGCAGGTAGCCGCCGGCGTCGCGCGCCAGCAGATCGTCGAACTCGGGACTCCCGGACCACTGCCGCCACTTGGCGAGGGCATCGGTCACTACGCCGGCCAGACGCCGGCCGGCCCACGCGGTCGAGCCTTCCGGCCCGTCCGGATCCCCCGCCGCGAGGTGGGCCCGTCGCAGGGCGGCCATTTCCCGCAGCGGCGCAAAGAACCCGGGGGCCCCGGTCAGGGTGTGGGCCTGCAGGAGGGCGGACGTCATCGCGGCCACTGCGTAACCGGGCCACGAATACTGGGCCTGCATCGGGTCGCCCGCGAGGTCCGGGCCGATCCAGCCGCGGCGCTCGCTGCCCACCCGGCCCTCCGGCCACTGCAGCGCGGCCGGCACGAGGCCGGCGGGCTTGCCCCGATCCGATCCCGCGGCGGCCTCCGCCCAGGTTTGCAGCCACGGCCCCAGCGCGGCCGCGAGCGCCGGATCCCGCGTGCGTTGCCACAGGAGCAGAGCCGGCTGCAGCGCACGCACGTGATACCCCGTATCGTAGGCCCGGCCGGCGTCGGCGCCGACACGGGCGTGATTGAAGTCGATGTGCCGGAACTGGCGCCGACCGCGCCGGTTTTCGCCCCACCAAACCTGCTCCGCCAGTTCCACCAGGCGCCGGGCCCGCCGTGCCCATTCCCCGTCGGTCCCGGCCGCGTGGAGCATCGGCGTCAGGGTGTCGGCGGTTTCTTCGGCCGTGTGCTCGACGTCGGTCAGTTGGCTCGTGTAACCGGCCGCCAAGGCCGGTCGGCCGAGGTTGCCGCGCGCGAGACGCGCCTGCGCCTCGTTCACGACGGGGTCGTCGAATCCGATCAGCACCGGGGCCCACCAGCGCCACATCTCCACATCGTCGCCCCAGTTCCCTCCGAACTCCCCGTTGGGCAATTGGCGCTCCGCGATCCACCAGCGGATGATCGCATGCAACTGTTCCAGGGCCTGCCGCTGGCTGTTGGCCCACTCCGGTGCGCGGGGATCCGGCGGAGCCAGGCCGGGCACCGCGATGCGCTCCCCCGCATACATCCGCAGGAGGGGGTTGTCCGGAAAGGCGCGCCGGGCGAGTTCGAGACAACGTTCCGCTTCCCCGACGAACAGGGCTTTGCGTGCCGGCACCGCCGAAACCTCCGAATGCTCGATCATGAACCACGCGAGAAACCGGCCCCGGTAGAACGCCCAGACCGGCAGAAGCGGCGAGATGTCCCGCGGCGGCCGTGGGAATGCCGGCTCGAACGGACGCGTGGCCTGGTTGAAAAACTGATGCAGGTAGCGGTGCGCATCCCCGCGGGTTTCCGCGATGTCTGCCCGCGCGCGGGTCCTCCCCCCGGACCACGCGGACGCGACGGCGATGAGCTCGTCCAGCTCCGCGCCGGTCGCCGCGTCCAGCG